>OAUU01000018.1_pt1 | contig 187932 bp, 157 predicted proteins | sample 1501381 | NCBI WGS metagenome assembly OAUU01 (sample SAMEA2580057, study PRJEB22360) | human gut metagenome | reverse complement strand
AAGGTTGTCTTTCTGTTCAGTTATCAAAGTTCAGTTCTTAAAGAACTCAGTGATTTGCTGTGTTTCTTTAAGTTTTTGTCGCTGCCGTATCGCGGCGACTTGATTATAATAGCACCACCCCTCCCATATGTCAACAACTTTTTTCAACTTTTTTCGATTTTTTTTGCATTTTCTTTTTATGATTAATCAAAAAAACTGCCAAAGCCGCTTATTTACTGGCTTTGGCAGTCCTTTCTATTTTTCAGGATTTCGCTTAATATTTCGTCTGCGACATCATCTTTTGACATAATTGGCAGTTCTTTGCAATCATTTTTCGTAATTATAGTTACAACATTTGTGTCTGTTCCAAAGCCTGCACCTTTAACTTTTACATTATTGGCAACTATCATATCAAGATTTTTCTTCTCAAGCTTTGCCTTGGAATTCTCAAGCATATTTTCTGTTTCCATAGAAAATCCACACAAAAAATTATTATTTTTTTTATTTTTTCCAAGAGTTCCTATAATATCTTCTGTTCTGGTAAGTTCTATCGACATATCACCATCTTTTTTCTTGATTTTGTTGTCACTTACAGTTGCAGGACGATAATCTGCCACTGCGGCAGCCTTTATTATTATATCTGAATATTCTGATGCTTTCATAACTTCATAATACATATCCTTAGCCGACACAATATTAACCATATTTACAAATGGAACCGGTGCAATATTCACTTTTCCTGATATTAAAGTTACTTCTGCTCCTCTTAACATAGCTTCTTTAGCTATTGCATAACCCATTTTGCCCGTTGAATTATTGGATATAAAACGCACAGGGTCTATTATCTCCCTTGTCGGTCCTGCTGTAACACATACACGCAGCCCTTTCATATCCTTTTCTCTGGCAATTTCTTTTAAAATATGCCACTCAAGTACCTCTGGTGATGGCATCTTGCCCCTTCCTGTATCACCACACGCAAGATAGCCGCTGTCAGGCTCTATTATCTCCATACCATAGTGCGCAAGCTTTTTAATATTATCCTGAACTATGGCATTATCATACATATTAGTATTCATAGCTGGTGACACCATTATCTTGCATTTGCACGCAAGAACAGTTGTAGTGAGCATATCGTCTGCAATTCCATTTGCCATCTTTCCTATAATATCAGCGGATGCCGGCGCAACCATCACGCAGTCAGCCTTCTTTGCAAGCGATACATGTTCAACATTGAACTGGAAATTTCTGTCAAATGTGTCAACAATGCACTTATTGCCTGTAAGCGTTTCAAATGTAATTGGTGTAATAAAATTGGTTGCATTTTTAGTCATAATAACGTCAACATTACAATGTTTTTTTACAAGACGGCTTGCAAGCTCTGCTATTTTATAAGCTGCTATACTTCCCGTTACACATAAAAGTACATTTTTACCCTTTAACATACTATTCTACTCTCCTGTCTGACCTTTTTTATAGTCTTACCTTTAACTTATCTCTAACTACAAACTCACTTTACAAAATCTTATAAATATTAAACGTATCATTGTAATACGTACATATTTATATAACTACAAATAAACAAATCTGAAAATCATATAAATTATGATATACAATATACTATAAACGAGCAAATATAGAAAAACATAGAAAATAAAAAATATCACTCAACATTTTTATCATAAATTATACGCAAGCCCTTAAGAAGTAGTCCCGGGTCAACCTTTATATCATGTCTGCAATGAGGTATTATAACCTCTGCAAGTCCGCCTGTGGCTATAATAATGGCGTCCTTTTTTCCGTTCTGTCCAAAGCCATTAGCTTCCTTCATCCTGTCTATCATTCCGTCAATGCATGAAGCATTACCATATACAACGCCGCTTTTCATACAGTCTATAGTATTCTTTCCCATAACGCTTTTAGGCGCATCAAGTGCTATCCTTGGAAGCTGTGCTGTCCTTGATACAAGTGAATCCACTGACACTCTTATTCCCGGAAGTATAACTCCACCTATGTAGTTCTCATTCTCATCAACAACACTCATAGTTGTAGCTGTTCCCATATCTATAATTATAGCTGGTGCTCCGTATACGTTTAACGCAGCTACAGCATCAACTATCTGGTCACTACCGACCTGTCTTGGCTGGTCCATAAGAATATTAAGTCCGGTCTTTATTCCCGGTCCTACTATAAGCGGAGATATTCCTATAGTTTTTTCCACTGCTGCCTTAATAATATTAGACAGTTGTGGAACTACTGACGACATAATAGCCCCTTTAATATCCTGTGGTTCTATCTTGTACAATTCCAATACCGTCTTAAAACCTATGGCATATTCAAGCTCTGTCTTTGAGAAATCTGTTGATAATCTCTCTTCAAACAAAACACCCTTATCATCCACACAGCCTATTACTATGTTGGTGTTTCCCATATCAATAGCCAAAATCATGCCCTTTTCATTTTTTCTTAATCTGGTCATAGCATTTCCCGCCTCTTTATTTTATAAAATGTATAATAAATATTCTAAATATATCTCATCTCTATTTATTATAAATATATCTTTTGCAACTCTGTTTTAGTAATCGAACAAAAATATAAAGACAATTTATTTCGTTTGTAACTCATCTGTGTCCAAATTAACAATATATATACTTTCGCAACAACAAATATAGTTCATAGTTCTTTATCAAGTATATGCAGACACCAAAAAACAATCTATATTACATTTTTCATCAAATAGTAACTAACAAAGTTCAGCATACATATGCTTTCCCAAAGCATCAAGCCCTGTACACTTCACATTATAAATATTATTAACCACTTCATTATCATCTTTATCAAGCTGCTCTGCCGGCACAAGTATTCTTATATAATTCTTTGTATATCCTGTATAATATTCCCTGCCATCTATAAGCTGCTTTTCTTCTATAAGAACATCCATAACAGAATTCTCATAAAGCTTCCTATATTCTAAAGACATTTTTTCTTCTAATTCTATAAGTATATTGCTTCGCTTCGTCTTTATCCTGTCATCAACCTGCTCTGGCATCTTATCTGCAACAGTGCCTTTTCTTCTTGAATACTTGAATATATGCATTTCGTAAAAATGTACTTTTTCAAGAAATGCTTTTGTAATCTCGAAGTCTTCATCTGTTTCTGCTGGAAAACCAACTATAACATCTGTGGTTATCGCTGGATTATCATAGTATTTTCTTAATATATTGCAGCCCTCAAGATACTCTTCTGACGTATACTTTCTGTTCATCGCCTTAAGAGTCCTGTCACAGCCACTCTGTAATGACAGATGAAAATGTGGACATAATTTGTCCAATCTGCTTATCTCGCTGACGAATTCATCAGTTACAATTCTTGGCTCTAATGAACCTAATCTTATACGTTCTATGCCTGATACAGCGTGTACAAGCTTTATGACATCAAGAAGCGTTTCTTTGCCTGTATCCTTACCGTATGAACTAAGATGGATACCTGTAAGCACAACTTCCTTATATCCATTAGCTGCAAGCCTTTTCACTTCATCTACTATATCACTGGCAGCACGGCTTCTTATTCTCCCTCGTGTATATGGAATGATACAATAAGAACAGAACTGGTTACATCCGTCCTGTATCTTTATATACGCTCTTGTGTGTTCCGTTACCTTATCTATCTTAAGTTCTTCATAAGTTGTTTCTTTGTTATTAATATCAAGTACATAATCATCACGGCTGTTGTCCTTATAATACTCATCAAGTATATCAACAATATTAATCTTTACATTATTGCCAAGAACAATATCCACCGCATCATCCTTCTTAACGCCGTCCTCATCCGCCTGAACATAACAGCCGGCAGCTATAACTACAGCTTCAGGATTCATTTTCTTTGCCTTATGAAGCATCTGGCGTGACTTTCTGTCAGCTATATTAGTAACTGAACATGTATTGATTATATACACATCTGCAAGTATATTCTCATCAAACGGCACTATCTCATATCCAGCTTCACTAAGCATAAGCTCCATAGACTCCGCCTCATATGAGTTTACCTTGCAGCCAAGATTATGTATAGCTACTTTTCTCAATATATTCCTCATTTCTGTGCCTATAGCACTATTAATTAAACATTACTCTGTTATAAAGGCAGAATACATTCCGCCACTGACATCATTATATATATACCAAAATCACCTGACAAGATATAAAGGACACATTTAAACATGACATTTAAGCCACTTTATTCTTGACATAACCCGCATAAACATTATAATTAATACATAAGTAATTATTCTATGTGGGAGGTAGCTCAATGAAAACAGTTCAGATTTCATTAAACTCAATCGACAAAGTTAAGTCTTTCGTCAACGACATCACTAAGTTCGATGTAGACTTTGACCTTGTATCAGGAAGATATGTTATAGATGCTAAGTCTATTATGGGTATCTTCAGTCTTGATCTTTCAAAGCCAATTGATCTTAACATTCATGCTGAGAATGATATAGACACAATACTTGCAGTATTAAAGCCATACATCGTATAATCTGCACATTATTAAGATTTTTATAAACCGGCTTTACAGCTTTGTATATTTATACAGTATGCAGCTTATAAAGTCTGCCCGGGTTATACCGAAACCGGATGCCACACTTTCGTGTGACATCCGTTTTTTATTTTCATTTTACTTAACTATTATCTTTTCAGTTGTTTCAATAGCAGTCTTCATAAGGTCATCTATAACCTCATCAAGATTATGCTCGTGTTGCTTTATAATATTAAGGTTAGGCTTTGTAACTGGATGCTTTGCAACGAATATTGTACAGCAGTCCTCAAATGGCTGGATTGATGTTTCATATGTTCCTATCTTTTCTGATATGTCAATAATCTCCTGCTTATCAAAGCCGATAACTGGTCTGTATACAGGCATTGTACACACTTCATTAGTACAGTAAAGGCTGTGCATAGTCTGACTTGCAACCTGTCCTATACTTTCACCAGTTATAAGACCCATACACTTGCTTTCCTTGCCAAGTTCCTCTGCTATCTTCATCATATATCTTCTCATAATAATAGTAAGCTCATCATGAGGGCACTTTTCATATATTGCAAGCTGTATGTCTGTAAAGTTGACAACATTAAGCACTATAGGACCTGCATACTTAGATACAAGTCTTGCAAGGTCTACAACCTTCTGCTTTGCACGTTCACTTGTGTATGGTGGCGCATGGAAGTAAGTTGCCTCTATCTGGACACCTCTCTTGGCTATCATATATCCGGCAACAGGGCTGTCGATACCGCCTGAAAGTAAGAGCATTGCTTTTCCTGCTGTTCCGATAGGCATTCCCCCTGGTCCTGGTATCTCTATTGAATATATATTAATATTCTTTCTAATCTCTATCTGTAAAAGAACTTCCGGCTTATGGACATCAACCTTCATCTCTGGAAATGCATCAAGAATTCTTCCACCCATTTCCATATTAATCTCCATGGAATTCATAGGATAATTCTTTCTTGCACGTCTTGCATCAACCTTAAATGTGACATTTTTATCAGGATATGCCTCATCAAGATACTTTATAACATGCTCTGCAAGGTCATCAAAACCATTATCCTCTATCTGCACGACAGGACATATTCCTATTATACCAAATACTGTCTTTAAAGCCTCAACAGCCTCATCATAATCGAACTCACTCTGTGCTGTTGCATATATTCTTCCATTTTCCTTTGATACAACAAAATCGCCATCAATCTTATTAAGTGCGAAACGTATCTGTCTTACAAGTGCATCTTCAAAAAGGTATCTGTTCTTACCTTTTACACCTATTTCACCATATTTTATCAAAAATGCTTTGTACATTATTCATCTCCCTTTCACATATTCTTAATGTCTTGTATACTTTCTAAGCACTGGCAGTAATTCCTTAAGTGCTTCTATTGCATAGTCCAGTTCTTCTTTAGTTGTATCATAACAGAAGCTGAACCTTATCGTACTATCAAGCAAATCTTTATCAAGACCTATTGCAACAAGTGTGTTGCTGAGTCCCGGCTTATTAGAAGAACAAGCCGAACCAGAAGATACATATATCTGCTTATCTTCAAGCGCATGTAAAAGCACCTCTGCCCTTACGCCTCTGAAGCTGACACTTACTATCTGTGGTGCACTTTCTCTTCCCTTTGATGAATTTACCTGAACATCTTCTAACTGTTCAAGCTGTGATATAAAGTAATCCTTAAGCTCATAAAGCCTGTCAATCTTTGCATCAAAATCATCATTATATATAAGTCTTACAGCTTCACCAAGACCTGCTATTGCCGGAACATTTTCAGTACCGGAACGCATGCCCTTCTGCTGTCCTCCGCCGTATATTATCGGCTTTATTCTTGTCTTATCCTTGATATAAAGGAAACCACTTCCCTTAGGGCCATGTATCTTATGTCCGCTTACAGAAAGCAGGTCTATACCAAGCTTTTTAGGTATAATCTTAAACTTTCCATATGCCTGTATCGCATCAACATGAAATACTATATCCGGATTATAACTCTTAACAATATGTCCGATTTCTTCAATCGGCTCAACTGTTCCTATCTCGTTGTTCGTATACATAACTGATACAAGTATAGTTTCATCATCAAGTTCACGCTTAAGCTCTTCAAGGTCTACAACACCCTTGCTGTCAACCTTAAGATACGTCACTCTGAACCCCTGCTCCTCAAGGAAGTTAAATGGTTCCTTCACAGATGAATGTTCCACCGATGATACAATCACATGATTGCCTTTTCTTTTATTAGCCATAGCGGTTCCTATAACTGCCATATTATTAGATTCTGTTCCTCCTGATGTAAAGAGAATTTCTTTTTCCTGACACTTCAATGTCTTTGCTATAATCTCTTTAGCATCTTTTATATACTTTTCAGCCTCAACGCCTTTCATATGCTTTGAGGAAGGATTGCCATAATCCTCCTGCATAACCTTTACGCACACATCAACAACCTCTGGTGCGCACTTAGTTGTAGCTGAATTATCAAGATACGCCTGCATTTTTACTCCATTCCTACATCTTTATCATAACTTTTATCTGCGCTTATTATTCTTCCATATTATACATAATGACAGACATAAGCATCATACCCGCTGTTTCTGTCCTTAGAATACGCTTACCGAGTGTTATTATACTACAACCTGCTTCTTTGGCAAGTTCAAGTTCATCACCATCAAAGCCGCCCTCAGGACCTATAAATATCCCTACAGAACTTCCGTTACTTATTCCCGATACAACTTTTCTTGTATACTCCATGCCCTCTGCACATTCATATGGAAGTAAAAGCATATCAAGCTCTTTTGCCTTCTCTAATGCCTGTCTGAATGTAAGAACATCTGACACCTCTGGAATTATGCTTCTTTTGCTCTGTTTGGCTGCACTTTCAGATATAGAATTCCACCTTGCAATCTTTGTCTTAGCCTTCTTATCATCAAGCTTCACAACACTTCTTTTCATAGCTACAGGAAATATCTCATACACTCCAAGCTCAACCATCTTCTGGATAATAAGCTCCATTTTATCAGACTTTGGAAGCCCCTGAAAAAGATATACTTTAACCGGAAGTTCATTACCTTTTTCATTGACCTCTGTAATTCTGCTTCTTACCACATCATCACTTATAGTATCAATAACACAGTGGTAATCATAATTATCGCCACTGCTGATAAGCACCTCATCACCCGGCTTAAGTCTTATAACATTCTTAATATGGTTGACATCTCCACCACGTATATCTATATAATCATCAAATATATTTTCGTGTTCTGCAAAAAAATGATACATAAGTATTCTCCTATCTGCGTCTTGCAGTTACATTGACCCACTCACCATCATGATTTATCTCAACTATCTCAAGCTCTGGATTCTTCTTGAAAGCTTCTACAACTTCCTCTTCCTTGGTGTTGATTATTCCTGATGTGATAAAGTAAGCTCCATGCTTCATATGTCTGTGTATATTAACTGAAAGTGGCTCTAACACGTCTGCAAGGATATTGGCACATACTATGTCATAACACTCATAACCACACGCATCCTGAACTTTCTTATCATCTATGATATTACCTTCTATCACCTCAAACTGTTCAGATGTGATGTTATTCTGCTCTGAATTCTCATGTGAAGCTATAATTGCATTAGGGTCAAGGTCTGTTCCAAATGCATGTGCAGCACCATATTTTAAAGCTACAACTGATAATATACCGCTTCCACAACCTACATCAAGAACATTATCGCCGTCTTTTACATACTTTTCAAGCTGCTTTATAACCATTCTTGTTGTTTCATGAGAACCTGTTCCGAAGGCTGTTCCCGGGTCTATACTAAGAACCGGATGTCCCTTCATTTCTTCTGTAACCTCTTCCCATGTAGGCTTAATATACAGATTACCTATAGTAAATGTATGCCAGTACTGCTTCCAGTTATTAATCCAGTCCTTATCCTCTGTTTCTGACCTTGTGATAGTTCCATCTCCCACGTCAACAAACATACGAAGGTCTTCTATTTCCTGCTCTGCTTTCTTTACAAGTGTTCCGTCATCCTCCTCAGAGTCTATATAGAAGTTGACAACTGCTGTTCCATCATCTGGTGGAAGTTCAGGAATAAAGTCCACAAACATAGTCTTGGCTTCTTCCTGTGTAAGCTGTACATTATCCTGAATTTCTATTCCTTCAATTCCTATATCATCAAGTGCGCTGCTTAAAAGGTCTATTGCCGCAGTTGTTGTCTTAATTGAATATCTGTTCCACTTCATTCGTTTAACGCCTTTCTAATCCTATTTTTTGTTTCTTTTAATAAATGTATAAATGTCTTTTTAACGCCGGCTCATTACTCAGCCACAGCTAAAAATGCCTCATATCCTTTTAATGTTTCATACAAATCAGCCTTACTTATAACTTCATATGGTGCATGCATATTCTGTACAGCTATACCACTGTCTATTACGTTCATATCAAGGTTAGCTAATATATATGCGATAGTTCCACCACCGCCTATATCTACCTTTCCAAGCTCTGCTGTCTGGAATGCCACATCTGCATCATCCATAACCTTTCTTAGCTTCCCAACAAACTCTGCTGATGCATCATTAGAACCGCTCTTGCCTCTTGCACCTGTATACTTGTTAAATACCATACCCTTTCCAAAGTATGCTGCATTTTTCTTTTCAAATACAGATGCATAATTAGGGTCATATGCAGCACTTACATCTGATGATAACATATAAGAATTAGCAAGTGCCCTTCTTAACTTAAGCTCACTATACTCACCACATCTGTCCATAACTTCTGCAACCATATTTTCAAAAAATCTTGACTGCATACCTGTAGCACCGACACTTCCTATCTCTTCCTTATCAACAAGTATGCATACGCCTGTCCTTTTAGTCTTACCAGAATTAATCAAGGCAATAAGCGAAGGATATGCACACACTCTGTCATCATGTCCATAACCTATAATCATACTTCTGTCAATTCCATAATCTCTTGCAGGACCTGCTGGTACAGCCTCTAATTCTGCTGATAAGAAATCTTCCTCCTCTATTCCATACTTGTCCTTTAATATGGCAAGGATATTCTTCTTTACAGCATCTTTTCCGCTATCTTTATTTTCAGATTTATCTGTATCATCCTGCTTTGCAGGCATACTTCCCACAAGTATGTCAAGTGCTTCTCCCTCTACAACCTTTGAAGCTTTCTTGTCCATCTGTTCTGATGCAAGGTGAATAAGAAGGTCTGATATACCAACCACAGTATCGTTCATATCTTCACCGATAACAACATTTACAGTAGTTCCATCCTTAAGCACTACAACACCGTGAAGTGCAAGCGGTGTTGCAACCCACTGATACTTTTTTATCCCGCCATAGTAATGAGTGTCAAGAAGCACAAGTCCTGTTTCCTCATATAAAGGATTCTGCTTTATATCAAGTCTTGGCGAATCTATATGCGCACCGAGTATATTCATACCTGACTCAACAGGTTCTTCACCAATATTAAATGCAACTAATGCCTTCTTCATATTGACAGCATATACCTTATCACCTGCACTTAACTTCTCACCCGCTGCGATAACTTCTTCAAGATTTTTATAGCCTGCTGCCTCTAATAAGCGTACACCTTCCTTTACACATTCTCTTTCTGTCTTACACAAAGATATAAAGCTTCTATAATCTTCAGCAAAGTCAAACACCTGCTTTTTAGCGGCTTCATCATACTTGTTCCATGCATTTACTCTTTCCATAATAACAAATATCCTCCGTTCTATTTTTATAATTTTCAATATCAGATATTAAGTGTAAGCTGTTCACCATCATCCGATGACTTTATCTCACTTGCAACCTCATATTCAGCCTCTTCCTTATATTGTTCTATCATATCCTCACTTATAACTGGAAGTTCATCTATCGACTGGACTCCAAAAGTTCTAAGAAACTCCTCTGTAGTTCCGAAAAGCATAGGTCTTCCCGGCGCATCAAGTCGTCCAACCTCCTTTGCAAGTTCTAATTCTATAAGCTTATTTACAGCCCTGTCTGAGTTCACACCTCTTATCTTTTCTATCTCTAACTTTGTGATAGGCTGCTTGTAGGCTATTATTGACAGCGTTTCAAGTGCTGCATCCGAAAGTGTGTACTTTCTTGGCTGGCTGCATACCTTTATAAGATTATCGTAGAACTCCTGCTTTGTACACAACTGAAAGCTTTTGTCAAGCTCTATTATCTTGATACCCCTGTCCTCAGCCTCATACTTATCCATCATATTGTGAATAATCTTTACTGTCGTATCAACATCATGGTCTATCGCCGCTGCTATTTTCTCTGCCTCAACCGACTCTCCCATCGTGAACAATATAGCCTCTATTGCCGCCTCTGTCTTTTTTATATTCATTATGCTCTCCTCATTAATCCTCAGATATATCCTCTATCAGCTCCGGATTACCAACCACTTCTATAAATATTTCCTCGCAGGTACCTTCCTGCTGTACTGTTATAAATCCTGTCTTCATAAGCTCTAACACAACAAGAAATGTCACTATGACTGCTACCTTGGAAGCCCCCTTCATAAGCAGCTCCCTGAAACTGAAGGTCTTGTGTTCCATCATAAATGCTTTGATGTCAACAAGCTTTTCCGACATAGTCACTTCTTCTTTTTCAATCTTTCCGAACTTACTTCTGACCGGGTCAACCTTATCTTCTTTTCTTTTCATAACATCTGCAAATATTGCATTAAGCTTGATAAGATTCATATCCCCTATAACTTCATTTAAGTCTACTGGTGGTGTGTACTCACTGACCTCCTTTGGTATATCAGGCTTTCTGAAGTACGCTTTGGCGGCATCTACCTGCTGCCCTTTAAGCTCCTCTGCCATCGCCTTAAACAGCTTGTACTGTAATAACTGCTCTACAAGTTCTGCTCTTGGGTCCTGCTCATTGCCCTCTTCATCTACTTCTTTTGGAAGAAGCATCCTGCACTTTATATCAAGTAAAGTTGCTGCCATAACAAGGAATTCGCTGACTACATCAAGATCTTCCTCCTGCATCTTTTTTACATATTCCATATACTGCTCTGTAATATCAGCAATAGGAATATCATATATATTAACTTTATTCTTATCTATAAGATGTAAAAGAAGATCCAGCGGACCCTCAAAAGCCTGTAGCTTTACGCTTATCCCCATTACAAACAACCTTACCTTTCTTCTCTTTAACTTATACATTTTACATAAAACCAGATGTAAATGCAAGTTATTACACTTAAGCCTTATTGATAATTTTAAAAAAATAACATATAATGTCATAATAATACAAAAACAGGAGTATCTATGAAACTTGCAAGAATAATATTCACATTTCAGGAAGTATCCAAAAAAGTTACTGAAGACAAGATAGCTGCATATGCCGCACAGACCTGTTACTATCTTCTTCTTAGCTTTATGCCTTTTATTCTGGTTCTTATTAATATAATACACTACTTCCCGGTTACTTCTGCTGACCTGCTTAATCTACTTGAGAACATTGTACCAAGAGAATTTCATCCGATGCTTATAAGCATATTTGGCGATATAGAAAGTTCATCATCTATAGCACTGCTTTCTGTAACAGCTATTGGTCTTTTGTGGTCAGCTGGAAAAGGTTTTATGACTATAAAGGTATGCCTTAACAAAATTAACGACTGTGAGTCAAACAGAAGCTGGTTCATACAGCGTATATTCTCAAGTCTGTATGCACTTATACTTTTGCTGTCAATATCCGCAAGTCTGTTAATTATCGTATTCGGTGAGCATCTGCTTGCTTTTTTACGAAAACATTTGATAAACCTAAGCAACAAAATAATTATATTTGACACCATTCTTTCAAACAGGCTTTTTCTTGTTCCGGCACTGCTGACTTTATTTTTTGCAGTTATGTATACATTTATACCAAACAGAAAAAAGCACTTTATTCAGGAAATTCCTGGTGCATTTATAGCAAGTGCCGGATGGCTTTTATTCTCGGAACTGTACTCATTATACATCATATATATAGCTAATTATTCATATACATATGGAAGCCTTACAACCTTTATGCTTCTGCTTATCTGGATGTATATATGCATAATTATTCTTTTCTTTGGTGCTGAATTCAACACGCTTATAGAAAAAAATATATTAAAGCCTTTGAGAATATCAAAAAAACAGAGTGCTTCTTACAGCGGCAGTCATCATAAAAGCCATAAAAACAAAAATAAGTAACAAAAGATATTTCTTTGAATAACACACATAAATTATATATATTTTAAACTACGCATTTAATAATAAAAATCAGAATTCAAAATAAACAAAACGGAAAACATCCAGCATACATACGCTAAGATGTTTTCCGTTTATTTTATCATTTACATATATTTTTATTATCTGCTTATACTTTTATCATTCATCCATATTTACATTCTTAATCTGCACACCCTTATAAAAGAACTTAAGTATATCTGCATAATCCATAGTTTCTGCCATCTTTCTTACGGCATTCTGGCTCATTCCTATACCATGTCCGTAGCCGCCTCCAAGTATATTGTACGCTGTAATCCCACCAGCGTTACCGTCTGCATACACAGGCTTTATGACTATAAATGCACTTGGAAGTATATCATAATGTGCCTCACCGGACTGTGTATTAACAGTTTCCTTAGAACTTCCAAGCACTGTCCTTATTGTATTTTCCCCAAGAATAACACATTCTGCTGTACTTCCTTTTATCTTAATGCGCTTTGCTACACCGCCGCAACCTCTCTCTAACACCTCTATAGATTGAACATTTCCGACATTACTTATATTGCCCTTTATAAGCTCTCCATTATTATCATATACATAAAGATTAGACCTGCCTGAAGCGTATGAAAGCTTTGAATTGATATTATCGCTCATGGCTTTGGCGCTTACCGTCATATTCCAGCGGTACAGCGCATATTCACTGTCATAATCATCACTGTAGGACTCTGATATATACTTTTCAAATGCAGCATTATCTGTCATATCAGATGCAGAACTGCCGCTTCCCACATGCACAGAACCATACATAGGATAACTGTTATCATCACTTCCCCACGCACATACATCTGTTGAATAACCGCAGGAGGTTGAATAATAATAAGTCTTTACTATTTCATCATTATAATATACCGCTTTTCCCCTTGTTTCCTCAACCGCTGTGTCTGCTGCCTCATTTCTTTCTGTATTATTATACACCTGAAATGTCACGCTGTCGTCAACGTGTGCACCATACTGGCTGTAATAATTATTAACAAGTTGTGTATAAGCATAACTTCTTGCACAGACCGCCTGACACTTAAGCGCATTTACACCGAAAGACACAGGCATTTCACTCGGAACAACACTCTTTAAATATTCTTCTATATCAACCTCATTAATAACCGCAATTCCCTCATCATATAATGCAAGCTCTATATCACCTGAGTACTCTGGATTACCCTGCCCTCTTTTTATCGAGTCTATGCGTATCCTTCCGCCATCTGTATACAGCCTTATTCTGCCTGTCTTAAGCCTCTCATCGTTCCTGTCTATAACCAGATGTTCACCCGGCATTATGTCAGTAACCGTATCATTATATGCCATATGGATAACAGTATCTGACTCAAACTCTGCTGCTTCATGGAAAAGCTGCTTATAACCTGTAGTCTTAAGCATAACTCTTATATTAGTCTGTACAAGCTTTCTTCCCTTTACTGCGCCACATATCTTCCCCTGTGCCACAACAAAGTCTTCAAGAGAATATCCTACGATTATTGAGTCATACCCGCTGACTTTATCCTCTGCGGTTATATCATATATCATAAAGTTATCATCTACAGGAACTTTTCCATATCCTTCTATCTCAACAAAGCTGTCACTTACAGAAAGAACCTTTCCGCTTATCACATCATTTTTAATGTCTATACCTTTAAGCTTTCCTGCGCTTACATTTATATTGGCAAGACTGTTTTCAACAAAACCATCCACTTTGCGGACTTTGTACTGCTTTATTATGCCGTATACATTTACAGTAACACAGCCGTTCTCATATGACTTAAGAAGCACATTTTTATATTCCACATCATCTGATACCTTGCGCACAACGAACAAAAGCCGGTCTTTTCTTGAAAATACTTCTATCGTTGTGTCTATGTAAGGCTGTATGATAATTCCGTCATATATGTAACTCCCCTGAGTTGTATACACTTTCCACTCTTCACTTATCGTATCCCGTGGCATACCCGACACTCCAAGCTGCTTAAGTTCTATCTCACTTCCATACTTAAAATACTTTAAAAGCCTTTCAAAGCACTTTATAAATGTTTCCTCTTTTATTAATCTGTTATCATTTATTATATCTTCATACGAAGTTATTCCTATATCCTCAAAGCAGTTGCCTGCTGCCTTAAGACTTTGGGCAAGCAGCCCTATATCCTTATACTTTACATATCCGTTTGGACTGGCGGCATACATATATCCATTCACATTGACATAATCTATATATGGCTTGTACCAGTCGCCGTCTGAAATAAATGCATCGCAGTCATCCACCTGTGCATATGCAACCATCTTAGCCGCCCTTGCATAAGTTATATATCCGTTATCTTTATTGCCCTGCAGATATGTTGTAAGAATAACTGTTATGAAGGCAAGTACAATTATTATAATTCCGTATATTATTATACTTCTCTTTCTTACAACAACTGTTCTTACCATGCCTGCAACCATATCCTTTCATCATAATAATCCTCATTTATGCGCACGTTTTTTGCACATAACGAGTTTGTGTCAAGTTTGCGCAGACACAAATCCCGCATGTGAAAAATTTATTTTTCACACTAAGATGTCTGGTTTAAAAATCTTCACATATATGTATAAATGAACTTTGAACCATAACATCATAATAATAAAATATATGTATCACTGCGTGTAATTATGACCATTAAGAAGCTGTATTCTACGCCTTTTTATTCTGTTTTCGATGCCAAGCAGGCCACAAGTTGTAAAGTCTTATCGTACAAGCACGTACGGCTTTTTGACCTTTTGACCTACATCATATAATAAAAAAAGCTATGAACACCCGAACAGGCTTCACAGCTTCGCAATCATCAATATAAATGAACTAAACTTTCAATACTCCCAGAACGCCGTTCCTCACGCTTTCGACTCCTAGCAATGCTAGGTGGGTTACCGCATCCAGACCGCTGCCATCCACTCTAAGGAGGCCCGACATTAGACCAGAGATATAGGAGTCCCGTCGATGAAATGTAGGATCAAAATAAGTGAGGTTCTCGCACGCCCCAGGAAAATATTAAGTTACTCTTTTCACTTCCTATATTCTACTACATAAATCGTTTCTACACAATATCTTATGCAAAATTTTTTTAATTATTCTTGTCCACAACATTTATGTCTTCAATCTTATCAGCAGAAAGTGAGAGTGCTTCGCTTACAACGTCCTCTGCAACGCCCATACGCTCTGCAACTTCCTTGACAGTCGGCTTTCTTCCAAGCTCTTCTTTAAGTCTTACCGCCCAGTCATTGACATAATTAACCTTATTAAGAACTTTTCCTGATACCCTGTTGCTGTCCATCTGCTCATCTATAAGCATACGCATACTTTCTTCTGCCTGATACTTGACTTCTTTATCTATGCCGCCAAGCACCTCTATTATATCGTTGGTACTTCCTTCTTTTATCTTATCCTTCCACTCATAATTATTCTGCCACAACTTCTGTCCTATATATGACATCATCGCAAGATTGCTCTCCTGCACAAGGTCTGCCGCAAGCACACCTCTGCATCTGTATGGCTCAACCCATTCAACTATCTTTTCAAGATATGACTCTGACAATATTTTTAAAGACTCTTTATCATTATCCTCAACAATATTAATGAGAAGATATGCCCTTGTAGTATCTGACACCGGCTGTATAGCCTCAAGCTCCTTTTTATATCTTTCAAGATAAACATCATCCTCAGAATAGTCCATATTATCAGCTATCATCTGTGCTGCCATTGCAGCCTCTTTTTCTGGAAGACTTTTAACCTCTTCTTCTGATATATTTATCTTTGTTATAAGTCCGTCATTATTGCTTTCAGAATTAATGTGATTTTTATTATCTTCTGAAATGCTATTATTTCCCTGATTATCATCAACTTTCTGAGCGTCAGCATTATCATCGATAACTATTCCGTTCTCATCATTTTTAACAGAATCATCTGCTGTACTTTCGAGCATATGTAAGAATTCATTGTCTGTTCCATCCTCACCCTTTATAGTTATGCCGTTAGCCATAAGATATCCTGTAATCATAGAATACTTGTTATCATCAAGATGCATATCCTTAAAATAACTGTTTACATCTTCTTTAGTTACTATATTTCCATTAACCTTTGCATATTCCTTAAGCCCGTTAAGCGCCTCCATAAAGGCTGCCTGCATATCTTTATTATCTGCCATTATAAACTCCTTACAAAAAGACTTTTTCTTTCCAACGGATTTTATCATATTTTTTACATTTTATCAATTTGACAAATATTATTTATTTTCGTATAGTTATTATATGTTTACAGTTAATGGCAACGTGGAAATGCGCGGCATTTTTGATTGCTCTTAACAATAACAATATTATATGAAAGATGAGGTTTTTATAATGAGAATCGCTTTAATTAACGAAAACAGCCAGGCTGCTAAGAATGAAATGATTTATGCTAATCTTAAGAAGGTTGCTGAAAGCAAGGGACATACAGTTGATAACTATGGTATGTACTCAGCAGAGGATGCTGCACAGCTTACATATGTACAGAATGGTATATTAGCTGCTATCCTTCTTAACTCAGGTGCCTGCGATTTCGTAGTAACAGGCTGTGGTACTGGTGAGGGTGCTATGCTTGCTCTTAACTCATTCCCTAACGTTCTTTGCGGACACGTTGTTGACCCTTCAGATGCTTATATGTTTATGCAGATTAACGATGGTAACGCTATCGCTCTTCCATTCGCTAAGGGCTTTGGATGGGGTGCTGAATTAAATCTTACATACATTTTCGAGAAGTTATTTGAAGGAGAACCAGGTGGCGGTTATCCTAAGGAAAGAGTTGTTCCAGAACAGAGAAATAAGAAAATTCTTGACGAGGTAAGAAAGGTTACTGTTAATCAGGACCTTATAAGTGTTCTTAAGAACCTTGACCAGGATCTTGTTAAGGGTGCTGTTGCTGGTGAAAAGTTCAAGGAACTCTTCTTTGCTAACTGCAAGGATGAAGCTATCGCTGATTATGTAAAGACTCTACTTGCATAATAAGATATCAGGGTGCAAATGTATCGTATTCCCCTGAATGATGCTTACGGATTATTACATTGATTTGCAATCTAAGTAATCACAAGCATCAATCAATTAATAAATAAAGAGGTCAGCTGCTACATGTACTTACACGGTAAAGCTTCTGACCTCTTTTATTTTGACCATTATTTTATTGACAAATTTCTGATTATGCTGCCTTTGCACTGACCTGTCCGTTATTTAAAAGACCTGCCTTAATAAGTGCATATCTTACAGCGTGGCCAAGTCCTGTTGCTATAACTATCTTTGCTATATCAAATATTATAAATGGATAAACACATACACCAAGTGCATATGCAAATGAACATTTAGCAACATATACAAACCATACTGTTCCTAAGCAGTAATCAACTGCTGTTCCTAATACCCAGCCAACTATAGTAAGAACTGCATTTCTTTTAAACTTCTCTATAAAGAAGCCGCCTATAGCTGCCATAAGTATAAAACCTACTATATAACCACCTGTAGGTCCTGCTATCTTAGCTGGCCCGCCGACATATCCTGAGAATACAGGAAGTCCGACAATTCCAAGAAGCACATATATGCAATAGCTGCCTATACCTGCCTTAGTGCCTATAACATACACTGTAAAGTACACAACAAGATTCGTGAGTGATATAGGAATTGGTCCTATAGGAACTGACATAGGGGCAAGTATGCATGTAACTGCTGCCATTAAAGCCATAAAACATAACTGATAAACTGTAAACTTTTTCTCTTTCACTTTTGTCTCCAATCCTGCGCATAGCGCATTGTTAACTTTGTTTTTTGTTAAGTTTACATTCTTTGTTATTAATTGTCAACCCTTTATTAATTATGGTTAACATTGTAATTTTCATCATATACATACTGTATCATACCCGGACCAAGTGCATCTGTAGGTCTTGCAATAAAGTTATGCTTCTCATAAAACTGCTCTCTGCCCTTTGCACACATAAGGCAGAGCATCATTCTTGAACCATCCATAGTAAGCGACTTAACATATTCTATAATGTGTTCTATCAGCAGGCTTCCTATATGTCTGCTCTGATACTCCGGTATTACAATCAAATCCTGTATATAGCTTATTACTGCTTCATCGCCGACTACCCTGCCCATTCCGATAGGCTTATCATCATCCAGCACCGTAAATACCTTGACACTGTTATCAAGCGCTCTCTGTGCCTGTGGCCTTGTAAGCTTTATCCAGTCTACCTTATCTCTTAAGTTCAAATATATATCTACATCTCTTATATCATCTACTATTTTAATCATAATTACATCCATTTCCTGTATTTTCTGCCCGTCTGACAAGCTTTCATAACATTATATACGGCATATTACGGGGCTTAATCCGGCACAATTTACAAGTAAGTATACATTTTTTATGCATAAATGTCTATAAAACTATTTTAAGTTCCCCAAAAAATGCTATAATGTGTTTACTGTTCAGAGTCATGCAAAATCTAAGAAATATACATAGACTTACTTGCATTTTTATATATATTTATGAGATTTTATATGATGAATACGCCACATCGATAAAATACGCAGCATTTTTGAGATAACTTGACCCTTGACAGTAAGTAATACAACATATTTTGTTCAAATATGCACTTTGTATGCGAAATATTATAACATTATATTGCAAAAGAAAGGAACAGCAGCAATGATTACCGTATCTAAGGATAATACAGGAGATTATAATTCAATACAGCAGGCAATCGACTCAATAAGTCCTTCCTGTGAAAGAGAAACTATATTCATTAAAAATGGTATATATAAAGAACGGGTAGAAATAAAAAAAGATAACATAACACTTATAGGTGAATCAAAAGAACATACTGTTATAACAGAGGGGTATTATGCACTTATGACAATGCCTGATAACAGCAGGCGTGGCACTTTCAGGTCTTATACGTTTTTTGTCAACGCGAATAACTTTCAGGCTTTCAATATTACATTTGAGAACTCAGCAGGCTTTGGCAAAAAAGTCGGACAGGCAATAGCTGTATACGCTGAGGGTGACAACTTAACTTTCAAAAACTGTCGTCTTCTTGGACATCAGGATACACTTTTTACAGGACCTCTCCCACTAAAGGAAAAGCAGCCGGGCGGTTTCGTTGGTCCTACAGAATTTGCTCCGCGAATTCCTTACAAACAGCTATATGAAGACTGTTATATATGCGGCGAGATTGACTTTATATTCGGAAGTGCCACAGCATACTTTAAAAACTGCACATTATATGCACTTGACCGTGGCGAAAAAATTAACAGTTATTATACTGCTCCTTCAACATATGAAGGTCAGAAATTCGGTTACGTGTTTGATAGCTGTACATTTACAGGAAACTGTCCTAAGGAAACGTGTTGCCTAAGCCGTCCTTGGAGAATACACGCAAAAGTTGTTCTCTTAAACTGCGAATATTCCGACCAGATTATAAAAGAGGGATTTGACGACTGGAATAAAAAAGAAGCCCACGATACTGTATACTATGCAGAATACAATGGTCACGGACCGGGCTATCAGCCTGAAAAACGTGCTTCATATGCGAGGATACTTACAGATGAGGAGGCTCTGCTGTATACTAAGAAAAATGTGCTTGGGGGTGAATAGCAAGACTAAAAAAGGATTGGCTGGAATATTCCGACCAATCCTTTTTTCATATTCTTTTAATACAATCTACTGAAGACTTATATTTTCTACTGTCTGTGAACCAGAGAGCACTTCAAGCTTCATATCAGAAGACTTGACCGCAGAATCCGATGGAACCTGAAATACTGCTACTGCTGTATAACTTTCCCCAGCAGCTATACTTACTCCATCAAGCCCGCATATGTCATTCTTCAACATAGACTTATACTGATTATAAGAGCCGCTTCCAAGCTTAAGCTTCATAGTCACTGCTGATGACCTGGTTGTCGCTGTTATAGGCGAAGCTCCATTATTCTTAATAGTAAACTCCACTGCCACAACCTTACATCCACTATCTGCCGGAACACATACCGCATAGGCATCTGTAGGATATCTATCACCTATTGATACATCCTTGTAGCTCACTGTAACACCGCTTAAACCGAGTGCTTCTGATAAGCTTTTGGCTGTTGTTCCAGCTCCTGTAGCAGCACTGGCAGCTGTTGCAGTTCCTGATGCAGTTGTCCCTGATACGGCTCCTGCCGCTGTTGTCTGTGCATTACCAGTGGATGATGCCGCATTTAATTCAGCCTTTAAAGCCTTCTGTGTGCTATAACCTGCATCCTGTGCACTATTCAACTTAGTATACTTCCACTCATTATCATATGAATGCATAAGCAGGGCACCAGCAACATACTCAGCTATAATATCATTCTGTTCATTTGTCAATGCAACATTGTCACCGCAGCCTGACAGTGCAAATACACCAACCGCACATATCGCTGCTATTACTAACTTTTTCATTTTCATATATAACAGTCTCCATTCTGACAATTCTTAACCCTAAACTATATGAATTCTATCACAATTTGCAGTCAAGGTCAAACCAGAACTCAACTCCGTCAGAAAGATTATTTACACCGCATTTCTTACCCATAGACTCAACAATCGCCTTGACTATGGAAAGACCTATGCCGTTTCCACCATATTCTCTTGTTCTTGCCTTATCGACCTTATAGAACTTTTCCCATATATGTTCAATATCTTCTTCCGGAATATTTTTACCCGTGTTAAATACTGATACTCTTACATTTTCCTTATCTATCTGTCCGACTGCAACCTTAATGATATTCTCATTGCAGCAGTGATTGATAGCATTCGATATGTAGTTAGTTATAACTTCCTCAACCTTATACTCATCTGCCCATACATATAAAGGTGTATCCTTAATATCACAGGTTATCTTAAGCTCCTTCTGTGATGCACGGAGTTCATTGGCACTTGCAACCGACTTCACAAGCTCATTGATATCAAACCTTTCCATGACAAGCTCATCCTCGCCAAACTCTATCTGATTAAGTGTAAGAAGTCTCTTAACCATATCGTTCATCTTGGCAGCTTCATCCATAATAACGCTGCAATAAAAGTCCATACTTTCAGGGTCGTCAGTTATACCCTCTTTAAGACCTTCGGCATAACCCTGTATAAGCGCTATAGGAGTCTTTAACTCGTGTGATACATTGGAAAGGAAGTCAGTACGCATCTGCTCAAGCTTCTCCTTCTTATCAATATCCCTTTGCAGCTCAAGATTGGCTGCCTTAAGCTGCGATATATTTTCCTCAAGCTTCTTGGACATATTATTCATACTGTTTCCAAGAAGTCCTATCTCGCCCTTGTCCTTTCCATCATACTTAACATCAAAGTCAAGCTCTGACATACGTTCTGCTATGTTGGATAACTGCTTAATCGGTCTTGATATATAAGATGACAGTACAAAAGCCGCCACAATTCCTATAATAAGAGTACCTATTCCTATATATGTTATAAATGTATTGGAAATATGTACATTATCCTTTATCCCCTGTATAGGTGTCCTTATAAGTATGAAGTTACCATTATTAAGAGTACCCCACAGTTCTATGTAATCATCCAGCAGACGGTTATCATACACCTTCTGCACTGTATATCTGTCGCTCTGATATAAAATTTCCCTTGTTTCACTTGCACCATTGCCTGACATATCTATAATCTTTTCCGGTGGATTTTTCTTTCCATTATTCTTATCCGCTTCATCACCGCCATCCATATCATCAGGCTGTTTATCCGGCACATCACCATTGCCATCGTTGCTGGCATCCGGCTGTCCCTGCTGCGCTGAACTGCTCTTATCAGATATTCCCTGAAATATATCATTATTGAATATGCTCTTCTTTAATCTTTCAAGCATCATCTCATCGCCCTGTGTGCTTACATAAAATGTTGTCCAGTCGCTGTTGACAATTATGACTGACATACCTTTGGAAGTCGATACCTGCTCAAGATTATTCTTAAGGTCTGTGTCAGCCAGGGAGCCTGAACTGTACTGGTCGCAGGCATCGTCTATACTCTCATAAGCATTTAACATAGCTTCCTGCTTATCCTTCATATAAAACTTCTCTGAAAATGTTATATTAAAAAGAAGCAGCATAACTATAAGTATACATATTATACCCGCAAACAACAATGTAATCTTAAATCTAATCGAATGTTTACCCATTACTTAAACCTCGTATAAACTATTTTGAAATTATACAAATTCTGCCCGTTTAATAAAACATCCATCATTAAACCACTTCAAACTTGTAGCCCATTCCCCATATAGTCTTTATGTAGTCGCCCTTATCGCCAAGCTTCTTCCTTAACTTTTTGACGTGTGTATCAATAGTTCTGGCATCACCGAAATAGTCATAATTCCATACATTATTGAGTATCTTTTCTCTTGACAAGGCAATTCCCTTATTATCAACAAAATATGTAAGCAGTTCAAATTCCTTAAAACTAAGCTCAATCTCCTCGTCATTAATCTTTACTATATGAGCCGCCTTATTAATAATAATGCCGCCGACATCTATTATTTCACTGCTGTCTATACTATAAGACCTTCTGATAAGCGCATCAACTCTTGCTGTAAGAATTTTAGGGCTGAAAGGCTTTGAAATATACTCATCTGCTCCACAGTCAAAGCCATTAAGCTCACTTGCCTCATCGCTCTTTGCAGTAAGCATAATAATAGGAACATTGGAATTCTTGCGGATTTCCTTGCAGGCATCCCAGCCATTCATCTTAGGCATCATAACATCAAGTATAACGAGTGCTATATCCTTATCCTCATAGAACTTATCAATAGCCTCCTCGCCATCACCAGCCTCTATTACCTCATATCCTTTTCGTGTAAGAAAGTCACTTACCAGCTTTCTCATTCTGCTTTCATCATCAACCATTAAAACCTTTAAACTATCCATATCCTTCAATCTCCATTCTTCTTGTGTCTGATAACATAATTCCCATTTCTTATCACTATAGATAATAAATATGTTTAAAATGTGTTCTTCCTGTTAATAAAATGTGTTTATTTTCTGTTATTAAGAGCATTTTCCCTTGCATTAAGTGATTCTTCCTGTGACTGTAACTGCTCCTGCCACTGTGAATATTTATTCTGTATATTTACCTCATAGTTAATAATATTGGGATTAGAGCTTGTATTAAGTATCACAAACATAGCAATTATGATAATAATAAGCACCACATTTATTATCATAACTCTTGTAAAATTATTCTTATACTTAGCCACCTTTACCGACATATCCCTGAGTTCACTCTTAAACTCACTTCTTTCTCTTCTTATGTTAATCTCTCCCTGAGTCTCAGAATTGATAGGAATAGGCTGGATTTTATCGTTTGGTATCTCATCACTCTTATACAGAAAAGTCTGCAAATTCTTTAGATAATTCATACCGACATGTGTCGAAAAAAGCTTTCTTTCTATTATCTTGTTATACAGACTATATACCTGCTTAGGGTCTTTGCTGTTAGTCTTCTGCGAAAGATACTTGATAGCATTCAGCTCATCCTTTGCAAGCTGCGCCTCCTCTTTTGTGGCAAACTCATAGCCGCCCACCATAAACTTTCCGCTTTCCTTTTCTTCTGCCATACAGACTCCTTCCTTACGTGTTTTGTATTTTTATTGTATTTTATTTTAAAGTTTCAAAAACATTTTAATATTCAAATACATATTTAATACATTTCCCCTGCTATTCTACTACAATATCTGCTTCATCAACTCTTATGACTTTCTTAAGTTCATCATACATAGTTTCTATCTGGAAGCCTATCTTTCCTGCACTGAAAAATATTGTGTCATCAATATCTAAAACACTATTGTTTATCACTGTCTTAAAAAACTTCTTCATGCCAACCGGTGAACAGCCTCCATGAATATATCCGGTAAGCGGAAGCAGCTCCTTTGACTTTATCATTTCAATATTCTTTTCACCTACACACTTAGCCGCTTTCTTAAGGTCAAGCTCCTCTGCCACAGGAACCATAAATACATAATGATTACCACTTTTTCCTACAGTAACAAGTGTCTTAAATGCTCTCTTAGGGTTCTGACCAAGCGCTGCTGCCACCTCAACTCCGCTTACAGCACCTGACTCCTTATATTCGTGTACTTTATATTTAATCTTCTTCTGGTCAAGAATTCTCATTACATTGGTCTTATCTGCTGACATACTACACACTCCTCCATTCTGTCATCTGATTGTTTAGTTATATTATAATCTACTATTGGTGATTGGTCTAGGATATAACGCTTTTATGGCAGCTTATTTTTTTCAGCATTATATACATTTGTTTTATATAAGTCTGAAAGTTTTCCCGCTAAGCTATCTGATATATTTTCTCCAATAATTCTGTCTATTTCCTTAAGCACGCTTAAATATATTGTATTCGCCATTAATACCTGTAACTTATATAAACTATTACTGCTTTTAATTTTTTCCTCTTTCTGTATTTTTTCGACATCAATTATTGACAATATACACTCGTTTGATTTTCTGATACAGCAATTATTTTTCCAACAGTTGCCTTATATTGGTTTTAAATTTGCATTACCCGCAAATACCTTATTAAGAATAAGCTTTTATATTGAGGCTAGTATTTGTGCATCTGAATATCTGCTACGTTTCTTTCTTTTCAATTCCACTGCTTTGTTTATAAGCGGTTCATATACTTCATCATTCTTGACCTTCATCGTCATTGCAGTTGTATTTGTTATATTCTTTAATTTTCTAAAGTACTTATTATATTCTGATACATCGCCTAAATATTCTATATCGTCCACTCTAAGTATTTCAACTTCAAATGACTGTGTATTAATCAATTTAATATTACTATATTTCCTGCAAAAAATATTTAAGTCCTTTATATCCTGCCTTATATCTATATTTTCAAGTATATTATCTATAACAACAATTATATAATCATTATTAAAATCTATATTATTCTGTTCTATTTTATCTTTTAATTTATTTACAGCATTATATATTCCCTGAAGTGTATCTACCTTTATGTCGTAGTCTGGATATAATATTTTCACCACACTCTCAATTAATTCTTTTCCATCTCTGGAGTCCTCTGTAAATATATAAATCATATTTTTCTCCCGCATACTAATCAAATACTGGCTCTACTGTTAATTTACTATTTTCCTTATCATATTCCACATTGTGCCAGGTTGTTATATCCTGTACAAATATGGAAGTTCTGGTAAACATTAAAAAAATATTACTACTATCATCTAAGCATATTATATTTAAAATATTTTCATTCGTTCTAAAAATCTCATCTGCCCTGTCTATTATAATTAACGTATCTGCACTATTCTTCAATATATTTTTAAAACTATCTTCCACATTACCTGCTAATTCCCATGCTTTTAATGTATCTGTATTTATGCAGATTGTATTTTTAACTTTATTATTATTTATCAATTCATATAAAAATGTTTTCCCTGTTCCACTATCACCATCTATGATGTTAAACTTACCATAAAGATTAATAATTATTTCTATCTGAGATAACTTATCTTTAAACTCTATTGTTTTCATTGCCTATGCCTTTCATTATTCAAATATTTCAGATGTATTATGAAGAAGATATCCATTATACTCAAAATCAAATATAATATCTTTAGGTATTTCTAAATGTGTAAGCAACACATTCAGACTGCACTCTTTATATTTTTCAAATATATATTTTAAGGCATTAGGTCCACAGGATGTTATATCAATAATTTCATCAGTATTACCTAATTGTGTATATACATAAATAAACTCTGCTGTTCTGCTTCCATCCGATAACTGGTCTACTCTAATTGGAGCATTTGTAAATGGAGATATAATGTTGTTACGACTGTCTACTGTGCATTTATCTATTTTAATTGCTATATCTTCCTGTATTTTATATAAACTATTAATTCCAAACTCCTTTATATACTCTGCCTCTATAAGACTGCATTTATCATATGGACTCTCTATTAACTCTTTTCCCGATTTTTTCACCTGATTTATGTCTGTATATATTTTTATCATAATAATCCAACCTCTTAAAATAAATTAAGTCATTCTACCTGTTACATATCCTGCCATAAAATGCCTCTGCCACCTTACTGAATACCGCATGTTTCTTCCACACAAGTGCCAGTCTTGTTGGAAGTTCCGGCTCTAGCGGAAGAAAACACACATCCGTGTCAAGCTCTGGTGCAAGCAAATATCTGGCCGTCAGAAAATATCCCAACCCGTGTTTTACAAAAGGAATGGGACTTCCGTGTACTACATTATAAGTTGCAGCAATATTAAGACTTTCGGTACTTGTTCCCGCCCAGTGCGCAATCTCATTTTGAAGACCAATCCTCTGATGCATAATCAACGGAATACTTTTAATATCTTCATTTGTCAGTGCCTTTTTAGCAGCTAACGCATCACTCTTATTCATAAGAACTCCCCACTGTGAGCAATCCGGCAGCGAAACAAATTCATACTTAATATTATCAACAGGTTCTAACATAACTGCAAAGTCAAGGCTTCCGTGATTTAACCTTTCCGACACATCCTGCGCATCCCCACTGTAAAAATGAAATCTCACGTCAGGATATTCCCTCCTTAAGTCTGCTGCCACTGACAATATAGTTTCAGATGTACTTCCACCTATATAAATATCACCCGACAACTCCTCAAAATCATAGCTAATCTCATGCTCTGTCTTTTCCACCAGCTCAACAATTTCCTCCGCACGTTTTCGGAGTATTGCGCCCTCCTCTGTAAGAGTAATTTTCTTCTTTCCACGAATTAACAACTGTTTACCCAGCTTTTTCTCAAGCTCCATAAGCTGCTTTGACAGTGATGGCTGGGCAATATGCAGGCTTTGAGCTGCACGCGTAATATTCTCTTCTCTTGCAACAGCAAGAAAATATCTTAACTCCCGTATCTCCATAATACTCCTCACTATCATCATTCTTTTTAACTATATTTTATCATAGATAATAGATATTGGATATTATTTTTTGTCAGTCTATAATACATTTACAATAAAATATAATTATAAAACAGGAGGACTTTTCAATGGAGAAGACTGATAACAGTATTTCCATGAATAATGGTACATATATGCCGCCTATTGGCTACAGCGTTTTCCGTATGACTGATGAAAAACAATGCGAATATGCAGTGTTGCAGGCACTAAATGCCGGATACCGCCTAATCGACACTGCTGCTGCCTATGAAAATGAACAGGCTATAGGATGTGCCATAAAGAAAAGCGGAATTCCCCGTAATGAACTTTTCATAACAACCAAGCTTTGGATTACAGATACCTGCTACGAAAAGACAAAAGAGGCTTTTTCGCACTCACTTAACTGCCTTGGTCTTGATTACGTTGACCTGTATCTTATCCACCAGCCATATAATGATTATTATGGTGCTTGGAGGGCTATGGAAGAATTATATGAAGAGGGCAAAGTAAAAGCCATCGGAGTAGATAACTTTACACTGGATAAGCTTGCTGATTTTCTGTTTTTTAATAAGGTGAAACCTGCCGTAAATATGATTCAATGTAATACATTTTTCCAAGGACAGGATGAGGCAGAATATATGAACAAAGAAAACATCCAGATACAGGCATGGTCGCCTATAGCAACCCTTGATACTGGTCATAGCTGCTTTAATGAAAGAAAAACTGCGGCGCAGATTACGGACTTTTTAAATATTGCTTTAAAATATCATGTGTGACTATAAAAAGGATAAAAGGCATTTATTCTATATATGCAGGAATAAATGCCTAATCACTTCTAAAAAATAATTACTTTAGTAAGTACTTTTTTAGTCTTGTAATTGTCGCCTGCTATGCCTGTTCCAAATTCTGCTCCCCTGCCAGCCAGAAATACTTGCGATGCATTAATCCCGAAATAATCATTGTCAGAAATTCAGCTACAGGAATAGCAAGCCATGCTCCTATAATGCCAAACATCTTTGGAAGAACTAACAGCGATATAACAATAAAAACAAGTGTACGGCTAAAAGAGATCAGCGCAGATACTTTTCCATTTGACAATGCTGTAAAAAATCCTGAAGATGTAATGTTAATACCACTGAACAAGAAATTAATGGCAAATATCCTGAAACCGGCAGAAGCCAGTTCCCATGTATGTTGCTCCTTTGTAAAGACCGTAACAATCACTGGTGAAAATATTACAGCTACTGTAACAACCAATACAGAAGAAATTATAACAAATAAGAAAGCAATCCTGTAAATCTTTCTTAACTTCTGCCTGTTGCCCGCACCATACTGAAAACCAATAATTGGACTTATTCCAATAGAAAATCCCATATAAACTGCATTAAATAAAAACTGTCCATACAGCAGAATTGTTATAGCTGCAACTCCATGTTCCCCTGCCAAAGACATCATAACTATATTAAATAAAAATGTAATAACTGCATTTGACAACTGCGATACCATCTCAGAAGAACCATTATAACAGGCCTCAAGAATCTCTTTCAAAGATAGTCTGAAACGGCAGAAATGAAGCTCATTTCTTGTAAATATAAAAAAACATAATCCACATATTGCCGGAATACACTGCCCCATTCCTGTGGCAAGTGCTGCACCTGCAATCCCCATCTGACATGGAACAATAAACATATAATCAAGAAACATATTTGAAATACCTGCTCCAATCATAAGTGCAAGTCCAAGTCCCGGGCGTCCTGCTGTTACCAGAAATGACTGGAAAACTGCCTGCAGCATACAAGCAGGTACAAACAGCATAGCTGTACCAAGATACATACGGCAGTCTGAAAGCAATACATCACTGGCACCAAGAAAACGGGATATTGAAGTAAGAAATGTTTCTGAAAAAATAAGCAGAATGAAACTCAATAATAATACTAATACTACAAACTGTGTCAACGTTTCACGGGCACGCTCTTTTTTTCCTTCACCAAGATATCTACTGATAATTGCACTTCCGCCCGTACCAATCATTGTAGAAACAGCAATAGCTACATTAACTACCGGATATATAATATTAGTTGATGACAATGCATTACTTCCAATAAAACGCGAAATAAATATTCCATCTACAATAGTATACAACGACATAAATATCATCATAATAATTGATGGTGCTGCAAACTTTAAAAGCCCAACAGGGGTAATATTCTTATTAATCGAATAACTCATATGCTAAAACTCCTCTTTCATTTGAATATTATAGGATTGACAAAAGTCAGTATATAGTATAGTGTTACCCTATAGTCAAGAAGAAATGAGGAAAATATGAATAAAAAAAGAATGTATATGACAACAGGAGAACTTGCCAGAATTATGGGAATTACAAAAGAAACATTATTTCATTATGACGAAATCGGATTGTTCAGACCTGCTGTCGTTAAGACAAACGGATACCGTTATTATGAAGTCAGACAAATGGAACTGTTAGATACAATTCTTCTTTTAAAAGAACTTGGAATGCCTTTAAAAGAAATTCAGAAACTTCTTGGAAACCGTAATCCTGAAAAAATGTTGGAGGTTTTTTCTGAAAGAGAACGTAAAATTCAGGATGAAATGACAAAATTAAAAAATATGAAACGATGGATTGTTCATCGAAAAAACAGAATTCAAACAGGACTTCAAGTAAACACCAATGAAATTTATATTCAAAAATTTCCAGTACGTTATTATCTTTACAGCAGTGTAGAAAGTGAAAATGAAGAAGATAATTACAGAAAAACAAATGAACTAATTACCAGATTTATGGAAAATGATCCAGCATTTAAAAGTGATTATGAAGTTGCATATATTCAGCATGGTAAAGATGTGGAATATGGTATTTATAACCGATATGACAATGCAGTTGTCTTATTGGATAAATGTCCACAGAAACTCTCCTATCACATATTTCCAGAAGGTGAATATCTTACTGCATATCACGCAGGAAACTGGAAAAATATTGGAACGGCTTACCAGCGGATGATTGCATACATCAAAGAGCATAATCTGCTGGTTGAAAATGACTATATGGAACGTTATCTGATAGATATTCTTGCTGTTGATAATCCAGATTCTTACATAACTGAGATTACAGTACGACTAAAAAATTAAGTGCTGTATTTATTACGGCACTTAATTTTTTCTCTTTATATACTATCTGTCCGATTACTTTTATCATCTACTTACCTTGCCATGCGGTAAATTTCTTCAAAATCTTTCTGATATAAAACCTTTGCAGAACCCTTTTTACCGCCAGCCGCACGAGAACACGATTCTGCCATTGCAGTAATCTGCCCATCTGTAGGGGCAATACCAAGTTCTCTCATATTAACCGGCATACCAATACGATGATAAAATTTCTCCATAGTCTCTATACCTTTCAGTGCAGTTTCCTCATCACTTCCAGAATGAGTTACTCCCATCACATTTACAGCATACCTTACAAATCTAGGAAGACAATCTTTATAAACATATCTCGCCCAGCTCGACCAGATTGCTGCAAGACCTGCACCATGTGTTACATCAAACATTCCTCCCATTTCATGCTCCAGCGCATGACATACAAAATCACCGCCGTCATTTCCACAACCTGTAAGACCATTATGAGAAAGACTTCCTGCCCACATAATCTCTGCACGTGCTTCATAGTTCATAGGATTATTATGCAATATTTCTGCATACTTCATTACTGTACGCAAAAGGCCTTCAGCTATCTCATCTGTCAGTTCCATATTGCCGCCATTAGTAAAATAACGTTCCATAGTATGCATCATAATATCCGCACAACCCGATTCGGTCTGGTAATCAGGCAGGCTCATTGTCAGCTCAGGATTCATAATTGTAAATTTCGGACGTGATATATTATCATTATATGAACGTTTTTCGCCTGTATCCTCATTTGTTATAACACAACTGTTACTTGTTTCACTACCGGATGCTGCGATAGTTAAAACTGATGCAACAGGAAGAAACTTCTCAGCCTTACGTTCATGCCTGAACAATTCCCAGACATCATATTCCGGCTCAGCAAGTCCATATGAGATTGCCTTTGCAGAATCAATTACAGAACCACCGCCAACTGCAAGAATAAAGTCAATCTTTTCTCTTTTTCCAAGTTCAATACCTTCTCTTACTTTTGATAAATGTGGATTGGGTACTACACCTCCTAATTCCACATATGGTATTTCACTATTATCCAGCGCTGTCTTTATCTTATTAATCAATCCCGATTTTAAAGCACTTTTTCCTCCGTAGTGGATTAATACTTTATGTGCACCATACTCCTGTAAAAGTTCCACAAGTTTATTTTCTGAATTCCTGCCAAAAATCACCTTTGTAGGTGTGTAATATTCAAAGTTAAACATTATTAAAACCTCCATATCTGTATTATTTTCTATAAATACTGCTTTCAAATTTTACTTTTATAGCCTTTCTTTATACTCTGAAGATACAATCATTGTATCATAAAAACAACAACACTGTCCGTGATTCTTTCAAACTTATCAAAGTATTCCATTAATTCATCTGCTCTTTCAACATTTTCACATACGAACTCCGGCAAATTGCCTTCTCCTCCACTGCAAAATACAGCAATATTGCCTTGCCTGTCAATGCCATACCACTCCATATCCATATGTTCACATTCGCCTGCTTCTATTCTTGACATACATATCCTTTCCTGACTCTTATACTACACTTATTAACATTTTGATAAACAATAATTTTCCACTTCTAACAGGAAGAAATATAACCATAATTTTAAGTAATTACCACCTCAACACAACACCTATACAAGTTCTCCAACCTTTTCCTCTCACCCTTACGTATAACCACACCAATACTCCCAGCATCTATATCTGAGGAAATAATACGGCACATATGCGAATAGCAATTCTTCCAATGACTGTGAAATACAAGCATATAATTACCAAACTTTGCCTGTGCAACAGACCCAAGATTATACTCTGCATTTAATGTCTGAAGTCTGGCGGCAGTTCCCCAAAGAAGCGTTTCAAACGGCTTTTCCATATAATAATATGTGCCGCACAAAACCTCTCTTTTGTCTAAATCTTCTTTACTAATCGGTTCTTTTAATGCAAGCTGGTCTTCATCATTTACACCAAATGCACATGTATCCCTGCAAAGTTCCAGATATTCCAGTCCCTTCAGATAAATTTTCTTTGGCTGTGCAATTACTGTCATATATACTCCGGTGATAATCCGGATTGTTCAGCAATCTGTCTAATAATGTCCTTGTCATAATAGGCAATACCCATTTTTTTAGCAACCTCTTCACCAATAAAACGCCCACCGCTTCCGAACTCTCTGCTAATGGTTATAATTCTCTTTGACATATATAATTCTCCTCCTATTAAACTTTTTCTTATTTCAGAATTTTTATTTCATATATCATTTATAAATCATTTTCTAAGTTTATTCGCTTAATTTTTCAACTTTATTTTTTCTGATTTTCTTTAAAAATACATATCCAACTATACATGCAATAATCTCCGTTATAGGAAATGCCCACCATATTAATGAAACACCCGCATGTCCGTTTTTTACAAAAACAAAAAAAATTCCTGCCAGTGGCAATATAATCACAAGCTGTCTAAGTAATGAAATCGCAAGCGATTCAATACCACCATCCAATGCCTGATAAATTTCCTGATATGCCACATTTATTCCTGCAAAAATAAAGCTTATAGAAATAATTCTCATAGCCTGTATAAAATACCCTCTTGACTGTCCTGCATTAAATAAAGCTGCAAATGCTATTATTGGTGTAATCGCATCTCTTAAACCAAATGCGAGGAACAATACGAATTGCTGCACTTTATAAAATAATCCGTATGCTGTCTGTGCGGAAGGACTAAACTTCAAAATCAAATTCATAACATAAACCATGATAGACATAAGCGCCTGCGCTATAATCGCTGGAAGTACATTTTCTGCATAAAAAAAGTGTGAACTTATCTTGTAAGCTGGACTTACGCTGATAAGCTACACACTTCTAAATGCATTATATATTTTCATAATGTACGACAGCAGATACATAAAAAACGAGCAGCAAAACTGGATTTACGCTAGTCTGCTACTCGTTCAAGAATTATTATATTTTTCTTTTTTGAAAAAGTCAAATAAATATTTCGATTTATTAAATTCATATCCGTATTATACCATAAAAATAACGGCATCGTATATCGCTCTCGCAATCATACAATGCCGTTACTTTTATTTTCTTCGATATTTCAAATAAAACATATTCTAGTATACGATAACAATAATATCATATAATGGGTTTGCCTTACTGAACCCAAGTGGACCTGAGGGGAGTCGAACCCCTGTCCAAAAGCCCATCCGCTGTTCTTCTACTATCATAGCCAGTTATTTGACATTCCCTTATGCATACGGGAACTAACACCCTTATGCACTTAGTAGCTTCATAATACGTCCATAACCGCAAAGCTTAAGCTATGTCGTTTCTCACATGTTCGAAGCCTGGGTCCTAAAGTGTGAGTGCTCTAGGTCAGACTGCTGCAACTTAGGCAGCGTATGCTAAATTATCTTCAGCGTTTATATTTAAGTTTGCCATTTAACGCATTGCATACGGATAGCTTCACCAGTTTCAAAACCCCTGTCGAAACCTTTACAAGCCCATATATTAAATTGTAGTCTTTAATGACCATATAATATATAACATTATATACTGCCTAAAGTCAATATATTCTTATAAATAATTAATTAATTTTTTTATAAATTATGATATAATAGAGCGCAAAGGAAAAGAAAGCGGCTGTGAAACAGATATTTAACTATTCAAATACAGCCGCTATATTAATACATTCTAAATATACGAAACCGTATCTGTTTTTTCATCACTAAACTTTTTGCATGAATATCTGTTTTTTATTACTTCTGTGAATTCCATAATTACAACTTCCTTTCTTAATCTGTAATAAAATTATTAATTATTATCTTACCCCAGATTTCTAATCTTAAAGTCCTTAGCCGCCTCTCTTTGCTGGTCTTTCTTGGCAATCGACTCACGCTTGTCATAGTTCTTTTTACCTTTTGCAAGACCTATCTGCATTTTCACCTTGCCATACTTAAGATAAACCTGAAGCGGAACAAGTGTGTAACCCTTTGTAGATAACTGCCCAGCAAGCTTGTTAATCTCACTCTTATGTAAAAGAAGCTTCTTAGGTCTTAATGGGTCTTTGTTGAATATATTTCCTTTTTCATAAGGCGTAATATTCATATTAATTGCAAATACCTCGCCATTTATTATCTGTATATATGACTCTTTTATGGAACATTTTCCCTGTCGTATAGACTTAACCTCTGTTCCACACAGCTCCATACCTGCCTCTATCTTATCTTCTATAAAATAATCATAATAAGCCTTTTTATTATTAGCAATAAGTCTGTTGCCACTGGCACTATCCTTTGCCATCATATCCCTCCTTATAATCAAAGCATGATAAAATTAATTATATCTGTCATCATAATCCTCTGCAAACATAAAGTCGATTGTTCTTGCTATCTTATTGGTTCCTATAGTCACAACATCAACCTTCTGTCCCAGCTTATATGTTTTGTGTGTCGTTTCATTTACCATCTCATAATGGTTCTCGTCAAATATATAGAATCCCGGCATATCATTTACAGATACCATTCCTTCTATTGTATTAGGAAGTTCGACATATATGCCCCAGTTAGTTACACCTGATATGACACCAGAGAACTTCTCACCCTTGAACTGCTCCATGTATTCAACCATCTTGAGCTTGTCAGTATCTCTTTCTGCCTCATCTGCCCTTCGCTCGGTAGCGCTTGTCTGCTCCGCAACATCCGGAAGTATTTTATAGTAATGCTCTTTTCGCTTTTCGCACATACCACCATGCAGACACTCTTTTATAATTCTGTGTATCTGTAAATCCGGATAACGTCTTATAGGTGATGTAAAGTGGCAGTAATACTTGGCTGCAAGTCCAAAATGTCCTATACATTCCGGTGTATACTTAGCCTTTTTCATTGAACGCAATGTAAGTCTGCTTATAAGATTTTCCTCATCTGAGCCTGATATTTTCTCTAAAAGCTTCTGAAGCTCCTTAGGATGTATCTCATCTGTTATGTGCATTGAATATCCAAAGTTATTGATAAATGTTGACAGCTTGATTATCTTTTCAGGGTCAGGATTTTCATGTGTCCTGTAAAGAAATGGAACTTCCTGCCAGAAATAATCCTCTGCAACTGTTTCATTAGCTACAAGCATAAAGTCTTCTATAAGCTTTGTTGCAACATTTCTGTCATAAGGCTCTATCTTAACCGGATGTCCCTTAGTATCAAGCACTATCTTAGACTCTGGAAAATCAAAATCTATCGAACCACGCGCAAATCTCTTCTTTCTAAGAAGCGCGGCAGCCTCCTCCATAAGCTTAAACATAGGAACTAATTCTTTATATTTTTCAATCTCATTTGCATCATTATCTTCAAGAATTTTCTTGACAGAGGTGTATGTCATTCTTCTGTCAACATTGATGACTGACTCACATATCTTGTGACCTACGACCACTCCCTTTGAATTAATATCCATAAGACAGCTGAGTGCAAGTCTGTCGCATCCTTCATTAAGCGAACATATGCCGTTTGACAGCTGGTGAGGTATCATAGGTATAACTCTGTCAACAAGGTAAACGCTTGTACCACGTTTTAACGCCTCTTTATCAAGCGCACTTCCCTCTGTTACATAGTGGCTGACATCTGCAATGTGAACACCAAGATGATATATATCCCCCTCTTTTGTCAGCGATACAGCATCGTCAAGGTCCTTTGAATCTTCTCCATCTATAGTAACCATAACAACATCCCTGAGGTCGGTTCTTCCCGCCTTATCCTTTTCGTCCACCTCGTCAGGTATGCTCTTCAGCTGCTTTTTAACGCTGTCTGGAAACTCCTCCGGCAGGTCATATGCCTTGACTATCGACATAATATCTGTTCCCGGGTCGTCTATATGTCCTATGACTTCTGTAATTCTTCCCTCAGGATTTCTTCCACCTTTGCCATAGTCTGTTATCTTGACTATAACCTTGCTTCCGGTAACTGCTCCCTGCTCATGCTCCTTGGATACAAATATATCACATGCTATCTTCTGGTTATCAGGCACAACAAATCCGAAGTTTTTATTTCTCTGATATGTTCCCACAAGTGTCTTAATCTCGTGGTCAACTATATCTATAACCTTTCCTTCTGCTCTTTTATCGCCCTTTTTAGGAAGTGTTATAACTATCTTGACTTTATCATGGTAAAAAGCATTTTTCGTGTCGCTTGCCTTTATAAATATATCCTCATCCTGTCCTTCTACAGACACAAATCCAAAGCCCCTGCTTGTACTTTCAAATGTGCCTATAAGTGCAACATTGTCGGGCTTCATATACTTTCCTTTTTTACTTACTCCTATTGTTCCGTCAGCCACAAGTGCATCCAGTACTTCCTGCAGCTCGTATCTCTTATCCTTCGGAATACCAAGTAATATGGCTATTTCCTTTGTCTTCATAGGAACATATAATTCATTATTAAGGATAAGGTCAGCTATATTTTTCTTTCTTTCCTTGAAAATATCTGTCTTCATCGTTGTCACCTCTGTTTCGTATTATAATTTTTTCTTTTAGCCTGCATTATATCATAAATTATTTACTTTGCCGTGCAAGTCTAAGAAAGCAAAACTTTCTTAGACTGTCGGGCATTCGCCCTATACGATAAAATTCTAAAAAAGAACTCTGTGCAAGCACAGTTCTTTTTTATTCTTTTATCCTGCACGGCTCATTGTTTACGCACATTATAGCAAAACGCCCTTAAGATATAATATATCTTAAGAGCGTCCTCTGTAAACACTTAAATTAGAAATTAATATTTAAAATAATAGCAATAAGAACAAATAACACTGCAAGTACTTTTGTAATTGTTACAAGCTTTCCTTCCATAGAACGTCCCTTGTTCTTACCCCAGTATGTGTCTGCTGCACCACTGATTGCGCCTGAAAGACCATTCTGCTTGCTTTCCTGCATAAGAACTACTACTGTTAAACATATACATACTAATATAAATATACCCATTAAGACTATTCTTAATGTATCAGCCCATGACATACCAAACATATATCAAACCTCCTAATAGATGCAAAAATCACAATGAAATTATTATACCAAATAAATAATAAATGTGCAACTAATATTTTACTGGTATGTGTAATAAATTTTATGATACATTTATATCATTACTTCTTAATAAGAAGTGATTCTCCTGTCATCTCGGCTGGCTGTTCAAGTCCCATTATCTGGATGAGAGTAGGTGCTATATCACATAATCTTCCGCCTTCTCTTAATGTGTATGACTCATCATAGTTCACAAGAATAAATGGAACTGGGTTAGTTGTATGTGCTGTATGTGGTGCGCCTGTTTCGTAATCAATCATCTTTTCTGCATTACCGTGGTCTGCACAGATGAATAATACGCCGTCAACATCCTTAATAGCCTGTACTGCCTTTCCAACAAGTTCATCAATCTTCTCAACAGCCTTAACTGCTGCTGGAATAACGCCTGTATGTCCAACCATATCAGGGTTAGCGAAGTTGATTACGATAACATCATACTTGTCTGACTTTATAGCCTCAACAAGGTCCATACCAACCTCTGGTGCGCTCATTTCTGGCTTTAAGTCGTAAGTAGGAACATCCTTAGGTGAATTAACAAGAAGTCTGAATTCATCTACATTAGGGTCTTCAACACCACCATTAAAGAAGAATGTTACATGTGCGTACTTCTCTGTTTCTGCAAGACGAAGCTGCTTCTTGCCGTGTGCTGCAAGGAACTCGCCAAATGTATTCTTAATTTCTTCCTTCTTGAATGCTACAAGCTTGTTAGGAATAGACTCATCATAATCCTTGAAGCATACAAATGTTGTAGGAATATACTTTCTCTCAAAGCCTGCGAACTTATCATCACAGAATGCTCTTGTCATCTCTCTTGCTCTGTCTGGACGGAAGTTAAAGAAGATAACTGAATCATTTTCCTTTACAACTGATAATGGCTTGCCGTTCTCTGTAATAACTGTAGGTACTACGAACTCATCTGTAACATCTGCTGCATATGAGTCTTCCATAGCCTTTACAGCGCTCTCAGCCTGCTTTCCTTCACCTGTTGTAAGTGAAAGATATGCCTGTTCAACTCTGTCCCAGTTATTATCTCTATCCATAGCATAGTATCTTCCTGCTAAAGAAGCCACCTTACCAACACCGATTTCTGACATTTTTTCTTCAAGCTGTGCAACAAAGTCCTTACCAGATGCTGGTGGAGTATCTCTACCATCAAGGAATGCATGTACATAAACATTAGATACACCATTCTTCTTAGCCATCTCTAAAAGACCATATACATGTGAAATGTGGCTGTGAACACCACCGCTTGATAAAAGACCGAAAAGATGAAGGTCTGAATTATTCTTCTTGCAGTTTTCCATAGCAGCAAGAAGCTCTTCATTGTTAAAGAAATCCCCATCTTCTATAGACTTTGTTATTCTTGTAAGGTCCTGATATATTATTCTGCCAGCACCGATATTCATATGTCCAACTTCTGAGTTACCCATCTGTCCGTCTGGAAGACCTACATAACTGCCAGAAGCATTACCCTTTACAAAAGGATATTCCTTCATTAACTTATCCATAACAGGAGTATTTGCCATAGCAATAGCATTACCTTCTGTTTTGTCACTTAAACCATAACCATCAAGTACCATTAATACAACTGGTTTCTTACTCATATTAATCCTCCATTCTAACGCATGCGATGCGCCTTAAGCATAATCCAAAATAGCCGCTATATACTTATACTGTAAACTTATACTCATTTAATACACGCATAAATCCTAAACTTATATAACTGATAGCAACCTCTGATTTCACCTGTTGTATAATAGCATAATTATCTGAAATATGCAATTAGTGATAAATAAAATAAAGCAGGGAGTAACTACAAAACTTCCACCCTGTAGTTATTCCCTGCTTTACAGCCTTGTCCTCTTTCTTTACACTTATTATAACGCTTCATAATTAACAATATTACAGAAGTCTGGCTTAAGGCTTGCGCCTCCAACCAATCCACCATCTATATCTGGCTGTTCAAAAAGTTCTTTTGCATTAGATGCATTAACTGAACCACCATAAAGAATTCTTACTTTAGATGCTACCTCATCATCGTATATTTCCCTGATATTACCTCTTATAGCCTCGCATACTTCCTGAGCCTGTGCTGACGTGGCAACTCTTCCTGTACCAATAGCCCATATAGGTTCATAAGCAACTATGCACTTAGCTGCATCCTCTGGCGATACCTGTGCAAATGCCGCATTTATCTGCTTCTTTATGAACTCTAATGTTATTCCCTCTTCCCTCTGCTGGATAGTTTCACCACAGCAGATTATAGGTATAAGACCATATTCGATAGCCTTTCTTACCTTTCTGTTAATACATTCATCATCCTCGTTAAAATACTGTCTTCTCTCAGAGTGACCCAATATAACATATGATACTCCTGAGTCAACTAACATTCCCGGTGATATTTCCCCTGTAAATGCTCCCTTCTCCTCATAGTGCATATTCTCTGCACCAACCTTTATATCAGTATCTTTCACTGCTTCAACAACTGGTATTATGTCGATAGCTGGAACACAGAATACAACATCAACATCACTACCTGAAACTTTATCACGGAGCTCACATACAAGCCTCACTGCTTCCTTTGGAGTCATATTCATCTTCCAGTTTCCTGCTACAATCTTCTTTCTCATACTAAAACCACGCCTCCATACAATATGTTACTGATTAATATTCAGTCGAATGTTATGAATATATTATTAACAGCGATAATTCCTTACTATCCTGCATAATTCATATCAACCACGCACAGTAACTATAATAACATCCTTAATAATATATAAAATAATTATTAAAAATGCTTATTTAGATATATGAATTATATCATAAAAATTTTAAAAAAGCCACTAATATTGTGAATATTTAAAATAAATACAATAATATATCCCATTATCATCACTACTTCTTATATTGTATTAAGTTGTATCGAAAATTATGTCTATTTTTACACAAAAAGGACCGCATATATTAATATATGCGGTCCTTTTTGATAATTGTGCTCTGTAATTATAATAATATAACTACTTAAGCTATATGTTTATGTCAGTAAACACATTACTTATCATTAGCAGCTACAACACCTGGAAGCTCCTTACCTTCAAGGAACTCAAGTGAAGCACCACCACCTGTTGAAATATGTGTCATCTTATCGCCAAAGCCAAGGTTATTAACAGCAGCTGCTGAATCGCCGCCACCGATAATTGTAGTAGCATCTGTAAGCTGTGCTAACTCTTCTGCTACTGCGATAGTTCCCTTAGCAAAGTTAGGGAATTCAAATACACCCATAGGTCCATTCCATACTACTGTCTTGGCATCCTTAAGAGCATCCTTGTAAAGTTCGCATGTCTTTGGTCCAATATCCATACCCATATCATCATCTTCCTGGCATCCAGCTTTAACTACATGGAAAGGAGTATCGTTCTTGAATTCCTTTGTTACTACTGTATCAATAGGAATAAGCATCTTAACACCCTTAGCTTCAGCCTTTGCCATCATTTCCTTAGCATAGTCAAGATAATCATCTTCAACTAATGACTGTCCAACGTTGCCGCCGTGAGCCTTCTGGAATGTATATGACATACCACCACCGATAATAAGAGTATCAACCTTATCAAGAAGGTTATTGATAACTGAAATCTTTGATGAAACCTTTGAACCACCAAGAATAGCTACGAAAGGTCTTACTGGATTGTTAACAGCATTTCCAAGGAAATCAATTTCCTTCTGCATAAGATATCCAACTACAGCTGTGTCAACATACTTTGTAACACCTACGTTAGAGCAATGTGCTCTATGAGCTGTACCAAATGCATCATTAACGAATACATCTGCGATTGATGCAAGATCCTTAGAGAATTCTTCACCATTCTTTGTCTCTTCTGCTCTGAAACGTGTATTCTCAAGAAGAATAACATCTCCATCGTTCATAGCTTCAACAGCAGCTCTTGCATTATCACCAACTACTGTATCATCTGCTGCAAACTTAACTTCCTGTCCAAGAAGCTCTGAAAGTCTCTTAGCAACTGGAGCTAAAGAGAAAGCCTTATCTGGTCCCTTTGGCTTTCCAAGGTGTGAGCAAAGGATAACCTTGCCACCATCAGCTATTAACTTCTTGATAGTTGGAAGTGCAGCAACAAGACGTGTTTCGTCTGTTATTCTGTCACCATCTAATGGTACATTAAAATCACATCTGCATAATACTCTTTTGCCTTTAACATTGATGTCATCTACTGACTTCTTATTAAGCATAATTAATTCCTCCAAAACAAACTTATTAAAATACCGGAGAATGAATTCTCATCTCCGGTATTATTACTAATTAAACATAATCAACCTTATAATGGTTAATACATCTATAATTACTTGCTTAATTCAGCGAAGTACTTAATTGTTCTAACCATCTGGCTTGTATATGAGTTTTCGTTATCATACCAAGAAACAACCTGAACCTGGCAACCACCATTTGGAAGTTCGTTAACCATTGTCTGAGTAGCATCAAATAATGAACCGAATCTCATACCAACGATATCACTAGAAACAATAAGTTCTTCATTGTATCCAAAGCTTTCTGTTGCAGCAGCCTTCATAGCAGCGTTAACTTCATCAACAGTAACCTTCTTAGCTACAACAGCGTTAAGGATTGTTGTAGAACCTGTAGGTGTAGGAACTCTCTGTGCAGCTCCGATAAGCTTTCCGTTAAGTTCTGGGATAACAAGACCGATAGCCTTAGCAGCACCTGTTGAGTTAGGAACGATGTTGCAAGCACCTGCTCTAGATCTTCTTAAGTCACCCTTTCTCTGTGGTCCATCAAGAATCATCTGGTCACCTGTGTAAGCATGGATTGTACACATAATACCAGATTCGATTGTAGCACAATCATTAAGAGCCTTAGCCATAGGAGCTAAGCAGTTTGTTGTACAAGAAGCAGCTGAAATGATATTATCCTCTGCTGTAAGTGTTTCATGGTTAACATTGTAAACGATTGTCTTAAGATCGTTACCAGCTGGAGCTGAGATAACTACCTTCTTAGCACCTGCATTGATATGAGCCTGAGCCTTTGCCTTAGATGTATAGAATCCTGAGCACTCAAGAACTACGTCAACATCAAGTTCACCCCAAGGGCAGTTATTAGCATCTGGTTCCTTGTAGATCTTGATTGTCTTACCCTTTACTGTGATTGTACCAGCTTCATCATCAGCTGTCACCTGATCTTCTTCACCGAAGTTAACATATCTTCCCTGTGATGAATCATACTTTAAAAGATGAGCTAACATCTTAGGGCTTGTTAAATCGTTGATAGCAACAACCTCATAACCCTCTGCACCAAACATCTGTCTGAATGCAAGTCTACCGATACGTCCAAAACCATTAATCGCAACTTTTACTGACATAAAAATAAATCCTCCTAATATAAAGATTGTTAATAAAAAATCAACTACAGTTATTCTACATAAACTAATTTAAAATATCAAGTGTTAATTACTATTTTTTACAAATTATTCTATAATTCGTCACATTCTGCAATCGTATATGTGTAAGTTAGTTATTAATCATAAACACTTTAACACATTTGCACCTGTTAAATACAAGTCATACTAAAATGCAGCCACATAATTAATTCTTTCTTTCTATCTCTTCAAGAACACAGTCTGCTATATTGTTGGCATGGTCTGACATTCTTTCAAAGTTAGAAAGTGTGTCAAGGAATATAACACCATTAGAAGGCTTGCACAATCCTGAGGAAAGTCTTTCTATGTGCTTGTTTCTTAACTCCTCTTCCATATCGTCAACTTCATCTTCAATCCTGCATACATTTTCTGCTGCAATACGGCTGAGCTTCTCTCTTGCCTTTACTGCCTCAGAAAAGCTGACTACTACCTTTTCATAAAGTGACTTAAGTTCTTCCATAGCGTGCTGTGAGAATGATATTCCATTCTCTATCTTATACTTTGCAAGGTCTGCCATATTCTCTGCATGGTCAGATACCCTCTCTATATCTATGATAGCGTGGAACAGATTATTAACCATAAGATGCTGCTCCTCTGTTATCGACAGATTGTTTACTTTAATAAGATATTCTGTAAGGTACTTTTCATACAGGTCAACCTTATGTTCTGTTTCAAGTACTTTATCTATCATATCCTGATCGTTATTGATAACTGCCTTGGCTGAGAACTTTATATTATCAAGTGCAAGATTACCCATAAGAACAACTTCGCTGAGCGCCCTGTCAACAGCAACTGATGGCTGTTCTAATATTCTGTTGTCAAAATGTCTTGACAACTCAGCAGCGTAACTGTCACTTGCCTCAAGTGATGCATTTTCTTCATCCTGTGACTTCTCTCTTATTATCATACCCGATAACTTAACAAGTAAACCTCCAAATGGCATCATTACTGTTGTACATATAATATTAAAAAATGTATGGAACAGTGAAATCTCAACACTTGTTATATTATGTGCGGCAAGTGCTGGTCTTAACATAAATAATATAAATGCACCTGTTCCAAATATAACTGCACCTGCAATATTAAACAAAAGATGCATACATGCTGCTCTCTTTGCGTTACGTGTAGTACCAGCACTTGAGATAATGGCTGTGACACATGAACCGATATTCTGTCCTAATGTTATGAATACTGCCGCATTCGTTGTGACAACACCATTGATAGCAAGTGTCTGTAATATACCAACCGATGCCGATGAACTCTGTAAAAGAGCTGTAACAACAATACCTATAAGTATTCCAAGCAGAGGATTGCTTCCAACTACCTGAAATGCCTTTGAGAATATAGGCGCATCTGTATATGGAGATATTGACTCAGACATAAAGCTCAGTCCAAGGAATAAAAGTCCTATACCAACTATAATCTCACCAATCATCTTTTTCTTTGGTTTCTTACTAAATAAAACAAGAATTGCGCCAATGCCTACAAGCAGAGGTGCGTAAAACTCTGGCTTTAACACTTTAACTGCATCACCTAACTGTCCAAGTGAAACAATCCATGCTGTAATGGTTGTACCAATATTAGCACCCATTATAACGCCGACCGCCTGAACAAGTGTCATAAGTCCTGCATTAACAAAACCTACGACCATGACTGTAGTAGCGCCGCTACTCTGAATAATCGCAGTTATAAATGCTCCTACCAGAACCGCCAGTAATCTGTTTCTGGTCAGATACCCAATAAGCTGTTTCATCTTACTTCCAGCTGACTTCTGCATACCATCGGCCATAATATTCATTCCGTACAGGAACATACCGATGCCACCTGCAAACTTAAACAAATTGCCAACTAACTCAATATCCACTTTTTTCTCCTGTCCTGCACATATAGCATATCACTTTATTAAATTAATGTGCATTTTGTGTAAAGAATGTAAAAATACATTTACATAATAACAATCTAAACAAATATTTTCAAGAGTTTCACCAAAGTTTGACATAAAATGTAATCAGTTATATAGAAAGTACCTGTCTGTTATGCTATGATATGGACATTAATATAAATTTTCTTAATTAATATGAAGGAGTACACTATGAATTCAGGTAATTATTACGGCAGGCTGTCTGACTGTCATCTTCACACACATTTTTCTTCTGACTCGGATAATCCACCAGAAAATGTAATTAAGCAGGCGATAGCTCTTGGTCTTAAGTCTATATGCTTCACTGACCACAACGACTTTGACTATCCTTTAGAAGACGGTAAAGTGGTATTCGACCTTGACTTAAAAAGCTACATAGATACTATAACCAGATTGAAGGAAAAATATTCACATAATATTACAATTAATGTCGGTGTTGAGCAGGGGCTTATGCCATCGGTTGCAGACAGGGTCAACGCTTATGATAAGGACTGCCAGCTTGACTTTATTATAGGCTCATCTCATCTTGTATACGGGAATGACCCTTATTATGATAATTTCTGGAAAAATGTATCCGTAAAGGACAGTATAATATCTTATTACCAGTGTGTTATCGACTCTATTAAAACCTGCAATAATTTTGATGTTTACGGACATCTTGACTATATCATACGCTATGCTCCCGGCAAGGATACGGATTACAACTGGATGGATTATTATGATTATATAGACACTGCTCTCCGTATGCTTATTGAGAGGGGAAAAGGTATTGAAATTAACACCGCAAGTCTTAAGTATGGGCTTAAGTATCCTAATCCATGCCCTGATATTTTAAAAAGGTATCGTGAGCTTGGCGGTGAGATTATTACAACTGGTTCTGATGCGCACCAGACTGAATATGTTGCGCACAGGTTTGATGTTATTGAGGATATGCTTAAAGGTGCTGGGTTCGGGTATTATACGGTGTTTGAGAGGAGAAAGCCGGTGTTTATTAAGTTGTAAGAATATCTGATTATCAAATTTACATTTCATTATTACAAAAATAAAATATATTGATAAACGGACGATATAAGCCAAGGTAAGACTAGCTCGAGTAATGCTTCAGACACCAGAAAGTTGGTTGGTTATTTCTAATACTTTCCATAGATGCTTTGTTATTGGACGATACCGTTCGAACGCGCCGTCCTTGGCTTATATCTGGCTTTGGATTAATTTATATAAAGGAACATAAAGTTTAATGAATTGTACAAATGTACAAACTGGAATTGAGATTTCATATATTCCAAGGGATTTAATAATTGTTATATTTTATTATCAAATATCTCTCAAGTCCTTGAAAACACTAAGTTTATCGCAGGTGAGCTTTCCCTTATTGTTTCCCTTGTATTATATTGTCCCATGAGTATTTACGAACTCTGATAAGGGCAAAAACAAGGGAAAGATAATCCTCTAAAACAGTATAACATAAAATGAAAACGACATGGTAAACTGATTGAAATGCTTCTAATTTTTGTAACGAATGATTGATTGGACGATAAGGATATATGATACGATGAGAACAATATTTGCAGAATACAATCCGCAACGCAACAGCATTGATGTATATACCAGTGCTGGTTATATGCCAAAAATTCTAAAATTTTTCGGGGATTATTGGGGGCTTATATTTATTATTCAATTTAACTCATAATGATTCTCATATGAGATTTATCTTTAGAAATCATATCATCAATCACGCCAGTCTGCATCTGATTCCCATTTACATTCCGTAATCTGCATATTTGAAAATGTTGCCTTATATGAGCCTTCTGTCGGGCTGCATGCATATATTCCATAAGTAATTTTTTCTGCACCTTCCCACATATGGAAAATACGCATTTGTCTGAAATTTATGCCATCCTCACTGCATTCAATACAGTAGTCACTGTCCCTTCGTGAAAAACGATACCACATACTTTTAATATCAGAGGATATGTCTGTTGTTGCCCAGTCAGAATATCCATGATTGGTTACAACGCTTCCCAATCGCTGTATTTTTTTATTCTCATATTCTATAGATGCCTTAAACCAATTATCACTATTTAAATACATAGCCACACCACACTGGTCAAAACGACAGGTACTCTCGAATTCTGTTTTAACAATAAAAGAAAAGTACTTGTCCGTTGTTTCAACTTGAAATACTGGAGCATTATCATTTTGAAAACCATAATAAGTGCGTGCCCATAAGTCGGTACCCCTTTCTGTAAGAATTACAACTTTATCCTCACTAATTTGTACCTGCTTTGGTTGACGTATCCATTTAGGATTGTTTTTCAAAAATTCCATCTTTTTTCTCACTTTCTTTTTTATTTTAATAAGCAGCTATATTTAATGCCTGCTTTTCACTGTATTATAATTAGTAATTTTCTTTTGTCTTCTGCAAAGAATGACTCCTATAAGTAGCAACACTGGAAAAATAATTCCTGCCAAAATCCCCATCTTTAGGTTATCCCCAAAAGCTCCTGATACCATTCCAACCAATGTAGGACCTCCTGAACAACCTATATCTCCACCTAATGCCAGCAATGCAAACATGGCTGTTCCCCCTTTGGGCAAAGCTGCTGATGCCTTGCTGAAAGTTCCAGGCCACATAATTCCTACTGAAAGCCCACAGACAGCGCAGGCAATCAGATTTAATAGCGGAATCGAGAATAATGAAATCCCTAAATAGGATAAAATACATAAAAAACTACTATAAATCATAAAGTGTTCCAAATTGATACGGTCACCATACTTACCATAAAACAATCTTGATATTCCCATTAGAACCGCAAATGCCATCGGCCCTGCTAAGTCGCCGGATGCCTTTGAAATTCCAAGACCTTTTTCTGCAAAAGCAGAGGCCCATTGACTTACTGCTTGCTCACTTGCTCCTGCACATATCATCATAATCAACAAAATCCAAAAAATTTTCATCCGAAACAATTCCTTTAATCCAAGTCCGGTATCTCCATCCTCAAGCAATGGTGCAATGGGAACCTTTGAAAAAACAAAAGCATTTCCAATTGGAATAACCGCCCAAATAATGGCTAATATTTTCCAGTTATCTATACCGACTACATAAAAGAACACTGTTGATATGAGTACAACTCCGGCGTGTCCCCAGCAATAAAAAGAATGCAACAGGCTCATTGCTTTTTCCTTATTGTCGGATGGGCAAGCCTCAACAACTGGACTGACTATGACTTCCAAAAGTCCACCACCTACCGCATAGATCATTACAGCAATCAAAATTCCAATAAAGGAAACTGGCAAAATCTCTGGTAAAACTGTAAGAAGGAATAATCCTGCCGCTGCTAGAACATGAGCTATAATCATTGATATCCGATATCCTATTTTATCAACAAATCTGACAGAAAGAAAATCAACCAGTAGTTGTATCCCAAAATTAAAAGTCACTAACAATGTAATTTGGGAAATTGGAATATGATAGCATTTCTGAAAAAACAAAAAAAGCAGTGGTGTAAAATTATTAACGATAGCTTGTACAATATAACCTACAAAACAGGCTGTAATTGTCTTATTATATTGGCTTTTCATTTTGTCCTCCTCTAATAAATGTGATTATATCGTAAACTTTATATCTAGTCATTGTATAAAATCATATATTTATGGTACAATATAACAAATTTTATTATTTATGAGGAAATATAACATGGAGACTTTTAAGATAACTACAGATGAAACACTACGAGAAACCATCCAGCATGGCAACAATCGTTATCCATTTGCATACTATCCTGATAATATTTGGAAATTTGACTTCCATCGCATTGACTGGCATTGGCATCATGAATTAGAATTTCTTTATACTGCTGAAGGTACTGCGCTCTGCCTTATAGGTACAAGTAAAATAGAACTACATAAAGGTTGCGGCATATTTATCAATAGCGGTGTCCTGCATCGTTTTGAAGCACAAAGCAGTACATTTGCACCTAATATTGTTTTTTCGCCAACCCTATTAGCACCCGAAAACAGCCTCATTTACGAAAAATATATTCTTCCTGTGATAAGCTCGTCTGTTCCATATCAAGTTTTCAGTCCATCCAACACATTTGGAAAACAGGTGCTACAACTTTTGTCGCAAATTTGTACTATTCAGGAAACTAAGCCGGATAATGAATTATGTACTATACAACTTTTATTTCAGCTTTGGAACATATTGCACAAAAATATGGACTGGACTTCTGATTCTAACAGTATTCATCGATTAAATCACAAACAAGCAAGATTACAAGCTATGATGCAGTATATTCATGATCACTACATGGAAGAGATTACATTGGAGACGATTGCGGCATCGGCATCTATCAGCAAAAGTGGAGCTTTACACATTTTTCAAACTGGCATCCACTGTTCTCCGGTAGCATATCTAATTCAATACAGACTAGCACAGGCTGCTGAACAACTTTATATCACTCAAAAATCGGTTTCTTCCATTGCAGAAGAAACCGGATTTACAAGTTCCGGCTATTTCTGCCGGAAGTTTAGACAATATTATCATATGAGTCCAAATGAATACAGAAAGAAGAAAACAGAGGAAATTCTGCAATAATTCTTTTGTTTTTGCCTACGGATAAATGCCGATTACACATCTTTGCCCATTCACAAGGACAATCAGCTTTTTCTGACTGCCCCTGTCTGTTCTCTGTTTGTGTTTGACCGCTTTTTCTAGCCTGCGCTTTCACGCAGCTCCCTCACGCCTCTTTTTATACACTCCACACAATAATCACACTGCTTCCTTGTCAGTCCATGATTGAGTGTAATTCTTATTGATGACTGTGCGCCCTCATCGTCAAGCCCTATTGCCTTGAGTACATGGGATGGTCCTCCTAGATTTCCGTGGCACGCCGAACCTGCCGATACACATATTCCATCTTTGTCAAGCATTATCACAAGCTCACCACCGTTAATGCCATCAAATCTGAAGTTCATATTACCGGATATTCTATATTTATAATCGCCATTAAGCGCTGAACCTTTTACTTCCCTTAATATTCTGTTTGTTATATAGTTTCTTGTTGACATTTCCTCCTGTATGCGCTGTTTCAGCCTATTCTGTGATATTCTGGCGGCTGTTGCAAGTCCAATAATACCCGCTACATTTTCAGTACCCGAACGCATTCCCCGTTCCTGACCTCCACCACATATAAGTGGACTTATATTTCCAGACCTTGCATACAGAAAACCAACACCTTTAGCACCTCCTATCTTATGCGCACTCACACTCATATAATCAACACCGAGTTCATTAACATTTACAGGAATATGACCATAAGCTGCCACCGCATCTGTATGAACTGGTATGCCATATTCTGCAGCTATATTGCACACTCCCTTTACTGGCTGGATTGTGCCTATCTCATTGTTGACAAGCATAACTGATATAAGTCTCGTGTCACACTGGATATGTGATACAAGGTCATTCATATTAATAATTCCGTTTGGATGTACCCTGACATAAGTTACCTTATATCCTCTTTTTTCAAGCTGACGACACTTATTCATAATCGCCTGATGTTCTATGGAACTGACTATAATATGACCTTTTTTACCACTGCTGCCACCTGTTGTATCGTGTACTTGGCTGCCTGTCAGCGCTGATTCAAGCACCCAGTTATCACTCTCCGTTCCACCTGATGTAAAAAATACCTCGTCCGAAGCCGCACCAATAGTTTCTGCTACTATCTTTCTTGCCTCTTCCAGCGCTATCTTATTCATTCTGCCTATCTTATATATGGAAGACGGATTGCCATAATTATCCGCAATATAATTCAACATAACATCACGCACTTCTGGAAGAACCGGCGTAGTAGCCGCATTATCAAGATATAACATACCTCCCCTTTCCGTGCATATACAATCGCACTTTCCCCTATATTTTTAATATTATGCCAAATGTCAGAAAGTCGTTCATATCTGCATTAATTAAAAAACTTATGACCCGACTGACACCAAAATACCTTTTAATACTTACATCATATTATATTCAATTAAAGCATAATATGTTAAAGAATAAAGATATGGTTATTAACTGGTCATATATGAATAAATCCATCAAAAATCCGCTTATTAAAGGAACTATAATTCTTACCGCAGCCGGACTTTTCTGCCGTATACTCGGCTTTTATTACAGAATATTTCTTAACCGGCATATTGGTGCTTATGGTATGGGAATGTTGCAGCTTATTATGCCACTTTGCGGAATAGCCTTTTCGGTATGCATCATCGGTTTTAATTCAGCCATATCAAAGTTTACAGCCGCTTATCACAAAAGCCTCAAACCGCTTATATCCGGAATATGCGTATCCCTTCCGGTTTCTATAGCATTTTCGACATTGTGCTATATATTTGCAGATACAATAGCCAAACGTATTATGTTAAATGCTTACTGTGCCAGTCTTATAAAGGTTATCGTGCTTGGAATTCCTCTGTCAGCCCTGCACAACTGTATATGCGGATATTATTATGGCTGCAAATCAACCGCCATACCCGCCATATCCCAGATTATTGAGCAGCTTGTAAGAATTCTTGGTGTTATCATATATTATTATGCCTTTATTAAAGGCTCCGGCGAACTTACCATATATGATGCCCTGTACGGTAATATATTTGGCGAGCTGTCTGCTGTTTTATTCTGTGTTATATTATTGTACGCAAAAAAGATAAGATACCGTAAAGATACCTTATCCAATATGTTTATAAATAATATGCGTACACTTTGTATGTATACAAAAAGAATAACTCTGTATGCAATTCCTCTAAACTTAAACAGCATGCTTATACATCTTCTTGAAAGCGGCGAGGCAATCCTTATCCCAGCTCAGCTTATGCTGTATGGCTTATGCCACGAAAATGCTGTGAGCACCTACGGCATAATCGGTGGAATGGCTCTGCCTCTTATTATGTTTCCAAGCGCAATAACTAATTCGCTGGCAGTTATGCTTGTTCCTAAAATATCGGAGGACAGCTCAGCTAACCACTCGGATGGCATAATAAATACAATATCCTACACCATTACGCTGTGTATGCACCTTGGAATTATGTGTTCTGTGTTATTTGTTCTGTATATAAGCCGACTTGGTGCCATCATATTCGGCGAAAGCGATGTATACACATACACCACTCTGCTTGCCTGTGTCTGTCCATTTCTGTATCTCAAAGTCAGTCTGTCAAGTATACTGAATGGAATTAATAAAACCACATTTACATGTGCCGCCAATATAACAGGACTTCTTATAAGAATAGGCTTTCTTATTGTTCTTGTTCCCCATATCGGCATATCAGGATACATATACGGACTTATAATAAGCAACTTTATCGTGTGCCTTCTAAGCTATGTGAAGCTAAGGCTTTCTTATTGTTTTAAGGCAAATGTGGTAAACAATATTATATGTCCTGCAAGTATAAGCATAATATCTGTTGCAACCGTTTCAATATCCGAAAAACTTATAACTCTGCTTATTCCTGATATAATTGCAAATATAAGCTACCCTCTGCTACTTTTAATGAAGCTTGTAATTGCATGTATTATATATGTAATTCTGTTCATATATACAACCAGACCACAGAATAATTCTTATTAATTTTCCTGATTTTCTGTATTTACCAGTTTTGTATATCTTTTTGCCTGATTGATGGATGGGGCGTTGTCCCATTCATCTTTTCTTTCGTCATACATTTTCTGTATCCATTCGATAGCTTCTTTTCTGCCCTCTTCGGAATATTCAAACTGCTTTGTGGTTATATCATCCGGATTAACAGCGCTTGATGCAAATGGACCTCTCCATACAAGTGCATCAAGCATAAATTCCGGCTTTTTACCTGTCCTTTTAATCATATATCTCATTCCATTATGGTCGCCGCTGTAAGTGCCGCCATAGGAAAAGAAGTTGAATGGAAGTATCTGTTTTTCATCTATCATGTGTTATACCTCATAGCTCATTTATAGTTGTTGTAATGTTAGAGTATTGCGTAACAATGCTGCAGTCCTTGTATATCATTACATTTCATTATATATCTACCCTGTACTTACAATCTATGCTTTCACACTCATTCACCGTGCCTGTCTAAGAAAGCTTCACTTTCTTAAACTGTTGAATATTCGTCTAGCACGGCTCACTGCTTACTCATATTTTTGATGCAGGTTTCAATATATTTTTCTCCAAGCTCTGTGTTCAATGTTATATCGTAATTAGCCACATTCTACCTGTATAGTAATGATAGTTATCGGCTCTCCTCTTGTCTTCCTTACGAATTCTAAGCTCTGCCTCTTTATCAGTAATATTCAGGCGCTGTGCCATTCTCTTTATTCTGCTTTCAAGTGGCGCTGTAAGGAATATTTTCAATACATTTTCATCATCACGGCATACATAATCAGAGCACCTTCCTATAATAACACATTTTCCCTTGGCTGCTAACTCCTTTATAACTTTTGACTCAGCCTCAAATATCTTATCCTTAGGAGCTTCCTCATCATGACTGCCATACTGGTACATCTGGTTTACAAGGTCATACAGGAAACTGTTTGTCATAGACTCTTCATTTCTGCTTATATAATCTGATGTCATGCCTGTAGTTCCGGCTGCCATCTTTATTATTTCATTGTCATAAAATTCATAACCGAGCTGCTTTGCAAGCATTTTTCCTATTGAATGTCCGCCACAACCATACTGTCGTCCTATTACAATTGCATTTATTGATATATTTTCTTTATTTTCTGCATCTGCTACTACTCTGTCTTCTTCTGGCTTCTTATAATCCTCAGGAAAAAGATATGGCTTTATGAACTCAAGCTTCTTTCCTAAAAGTCTTGCTATAAAACCGACCAACATGGCCGCAATAATAGTACCTTCACGCACACCATTCAGCCTGCCTGAGAATGCAAATGAGAGAACTCCCGCTATAACTGCCATTGATGAGTCAAATATAATTTTGGTTGTTCCAAAGTTAGTGTTACAGGTCATTACTATAGCTCTGACAAATGACTCACCCGGAAGCATAACAACATCCGCAACAACTTCTATGTATACACCAAATCCAAGCACAAGACAACCGGCAAGCAGTGCTATCACCTTAACTATATAGTTCTGTGGATTGACCCAGAAAAACATATACATTGTAAGGTCTATAAAATATCCAAACGCTATTGAAACTGGTATCTGCAATATATTTTCAAGCTTGAAATTCTTTCTTAATATTATAATCTGCAGCACAATAAGAAATATACTGAATATTATTGTGAAATTGCCCAGTGTAAGTGGAAAATTAAGACTGAGAACATACGGAATTGATGATATTGGTGATGTACCAAGACTTGCCTTTGTGACAAAGCTTACTCCTAACGCATTGACAAATAATCCGACTAAAAATAACAGATATCTTTTTAACTTATTCATTGTAACTTTTCCTCTTTCTTATCGTTTTATCATTAAGTTATAACTCAGGCTGCTGCCCGTCTTTCATATTCAGGAGATTGTTATACAACTTTTGATATACCGACATAAACTGACTGTATTCTTCATCTGAAATATCGGACACCGCCTTCTCTTCTATAGCTGCAAATGCTTCATCTATCATCTGCTGCTTTTTTTTGCCTTCATCTGTCATAAATATATGATAGCTCCGCCTGTTTCCGTTAAGTGTGCGCCTTTCTATCAATCCCTTTTCTTCCATTCCATTAAGTATGGTAGTAAGTGAACCGGCTTCTATAAAGCACGCTCTTGCAATGTCCTTCTGACTGCTTCCATCATGGTCTTTAAGATAGTCTAAGACCTTTGGCTGCCCGATAGTAAGCCCTGACTCTTTAACACGCTCCATCAGTGCTTTCTGCACAAGCATCTGATTAGCCATCATCAGGTAGTGTAGTGAATTACTCATAAAGCTCCCTCATCTTTCTGTGTGGTACGATGTCAGAGGTAAAATAATTTTTGACTCTGACATTATTGTATTGATATATAGTTATAATTCAAACTATTTGAATTATAACTATTTTGTTGTGGGGATGTCAAGAGGGGTAGGTATTTTTATTACATAAACTAGACTATAGCTGAAAATTTGACATTTTTTCAAACTAATGTATAATGGGGATAATAAAAATATTAATTATATCAAATGAAATCTGAGGACGGAACGGGCAGCCGTCACCCTAGTTGGAGATGTGGGAATGTCACCCCACCTATTTCATTTGTTAGTAGGGTGGTGACTTCGGTTACCACCTTTTTTATTTTGATAAATTATCATAATTAAAAATTTTATAAACTCCTACATCTTTACTTATAATTTTTATATATCTTTAAATCTTTCTAACAATTAATAATCAACCTGTTTATTATAATCTATTATAGCAAGTATGTCTTTTGGCGATACATCAAATTGTGTATTGCTATCAAATTCAATATCATATTCCTTATTCCAAAAATATACACCTGCATAATATATTACAAATTGATATGCAATACTATTCTTTTCATAATCAGCAATCTTAGCATATGGAAGTTTAAACTTTACTATACAACTTTCCCCATTTTCTTTTAATGGCTTATATAGCTCTGGATATTTATCTTTTAATGCCCAACGAGCCAATTCTCCTCCAATACTTTCACAAAACTGGTCATATGCTGCATACTCTCCTTCAAATTCAGATAAATTAACAAAGAAACATAACTGTGCCTTTCTATCATAACCTGCATATTTTCTATTATACTCACTTTTTACAATATCTACCGCTTCTTGTATTTTGTCTTCAGAAACATCAGCATTCATATAAGCTCTTCTAAGGTTTGAGCAATAAACATTCCAATCGTTAATTTTAAGTCCATCTCTCAATAATATACTCTTTGAACTAACCTTTGTGGCATGGTAACATATAAGCTCATATTTTTCTAGAATGGTATTCAACTCATCGTAAAAACATGTAGCTCTAAAGGGTCCATAATAATCCTCTATAGCACACAATATATCGTTATTATAATGTATATCTTGACACCTTATCTCATTAACTACATCCTTCGATAAGGTTGAAAATGACTCGTATATCTTATTCTTAACTTCTACCGGTATTGTACTAATATCAGATACATCTATCATCATATAATCACATTCCTTGAACTTTTTCTTTATATAACTTCATTAATGCTGCTACACAAGCTGACTCACTTTTATATGCTTCTGTATCCTTTGTAAAACCATATGCAGTCATAACAGCTTTATCATTTAACTGATGTGCTCTTCTAAGCTCTGGTGGCATCAATACCTCATCGTACAATTCAGCCAAATCACTATCTGGATACAAAGCACGTGCATCTAATATACCCTGAGCTGTTTGTTCTATTTTTGCTTTCTGCTCTGGTGTAGGCTCACACCAAATAAAGTTATTGTATACAACATCTTTAGAATATCTATAATCACTCTTTAATCTACCACAAACAGCCCGCATCCAAGACATATGTACATTTGATATAAGAACACCAAACTCATATAAACTTGCATCTGGTACAATTTGCACCGCATCTGTAACTATAGTTTCAGATGTCATAAATCCCATTGGAACATACCTCCTTTTTTCCGAAGATGTTCTTGGAATTATAATATAATCCTTATTATCTGGCTGTGTTATCTGAGCAAATAAAGTAGGTGTTTGAGCGAATTTTCTTATTCCTGCTGCCTTGCTACCTTCTCTAGTTTCCTTACACTTCTTTACTCTATCGTAGACTAAAGGACAACTCTTAATTTCTGTAGGAGCTACTCCTTTTAACCACAAACACCATCTCTTTTTATTGTGTAAATATTCTATTGCTCCAAGCAATGGTCTTATATACTTCTTGGCTTGTGGCTCTTTCTTTATAAAATCATTATAATCTTCATCCTCTATAATAAGATAACCGCCATCAGCAGGTTTGTTTCCATAAACCATTTTAGACACATTACATAAAGGTTTATTTCTACTATCTATTAGGATATCTGGTGCAGCACATAAGTAAGCATTAATATTATCTACTATCTTATAATTATCTCCTGTATATAACTTCTTAACCTTACGACTAAAGGTAGCAAATCCTATGATAACACAATGAACTTGTGCTTTTATTTTTGCCTCACTACCCCAGACAAAGGTCTTGTACGCAAAATTAATCTTTACATCAAGCAGACACCATAATCTAGCTACTGTCTCTCCCTGTGTTATTGAATTTGTTGATACAAATGCACATTCTACAAAAGTACCTTTTATATAATCTGAAGCTTTCTTATACCATGCTGCTACGAAATCTAAATTCTTAATGCCTGGGAATATTAACTCCATATCTGACCTCTGTTCATCAGACATATAAGTGAAACCTACAAAAGGTGGATTACCAATTATATATGATAATTCATGAACTGATATAATATCATTCCAATCTATTTCTAAAGCATTCCCCTCTTGTATGTAAGCATTAGTCTTTAATGGTAAAAAATCTAAGTTCATATGTATTATTTCTTCTGTTTCATGTAACATCTGGCTTTCAGCTATCCAAAGAGCTGTTCGACCAACTGTCACTGCAAAATCATTTAACTCAATACCATAAAACTGGCTAATTGAAACCTTTACAGGATTATATGCTGCCCCCAATACAATCTGCCCTGCTAAATTACCTTTATCACATGCAAAAATTTCTCTAATAACTTTATTTTCAAGCCTACGCAAAGAAATATAACTTTCTGTTAAGAAGTTAGCAGAGCCACAAGCAGGGTCAAGAAACTTAAGTTTTGCAAGCTTATCCTGAAACTTTTCAAGCTTTTCTTTACGAGTCTTTACTACCCCTAAAGAACAAATACTTTCAAATTCAACATATAAATCATCCAAAAATAGATTATCTATTACGTTATGTATAATAGATATTGGTGTATAGTGCATACCACCTTTACGTCTTGTTTCCTGATTTAGTGTACTCTCAAATATTGCCCCAAATATTGTGGGACTTATTTCACTCCAATCAAAATTTGCTGAACACTTGTTCAACAAAATATCAACTATTTTTTCATTAAATCTTGGAACTATAATATGCTCATTTGCAAAAAGTCCACCATTAACATATGGAAAAGCTAAAAGAGCAGGATTTCCATATGGGTCTCTATCTTCTTCTTTTGTATCTAAGATTTTGAATAACTCTACTAAAGCATCTCTGACGTTATTAGTGCCTACCCCTGCAAGATAATCATGAAACATCGCATGCCTGCCAAATATACTTGCATCCTCAGCATATAAACAAAATACTAAACGTACACAAAGCTCATTTAAACTCTTTAATACTTCATCATCGTCAGGATTATTATATTGTTTAAGTATTTCATCATATAATTCTCCTACAAGGTCACCAGCCTGTAGTGAGATTTCCATTTCACGATTTAACTTATCATTTTCCCTATTAACTAAGAATTGTAATAAATAATAATCATTTCCTAAATTAGAAAGCTTTATTTTTAAAGGCTCTCCACTTGGTTGTTCCATATCATAAACATAAAACTCTTTAAAATTACAAGTTACAACCCATCTTGGATGCTTACTTACCGGCAATTCAGTAATATATCTCTTAGCCTGCTGAAATGGTGTTAATAATGTTCCATCAGACTGCTTAATAGGCTCATCTAAGCTTTTATTACTACCTTTCTGCTCAACCAAGACCTTAGTATCGGCTATATATCCATCTATATATGATGTATGCCCTAAAAATACTCTATCCTCAAAAGAAATATATTGTTCTGGATGCTCTACCCCTAGAACATCTCTTAATAAACTTAACCAAAATGGCTGACTCTGACCTTTTTCATAACCTTTATCTTCCCATTCCTCAGCAAATGCCTTTGCCGCTTTCTTCATTTCTCTATCTGTCATAATGTAAAAACTCCTTCAACTTAAAATATACATACTTATTGTATCATAAGTTTAAATGTAAAGGAAGAAATCACTCCAAAGAACCATTCCTGATACTCGAAGAACCCACTACTCACTAAAACTAACTACTTCTACAACCTATCTTAAGAATTTCTTAAAATATGTTGTTCTTTTTTAAGATTAATATGTAGGCTTAACAAAAAACTTTTTTTCATCCACATAAAATATTAATTAGCTTAAAATACAGGGAGGCGCTTATGGAATTTGACGAAGATTTAAAAGAATTAAAAACAATGTTTCTTCACCTGAATACATAACAGAAGAAACTTATACGGAAAAAATATATGAAGACATAAAACATATTAATGAATACAGTCAAGAATTTTGCTAATCAAACTAAAATAAAAGGCATCTGTACACACATATCATTGTACACATTAAATTCTAATGTGTACAAAATGTGTACAAATGCCTTTTTTCAATGTGTACACATTAAAACTGTACACATGTCAAAATCTTAAAACTTAGAACTTACCTTCATCAGCAGCCTGCTGTACACTAACAGCAACAGCAACTGTAGCACCAACCATAGGGTTGTTACCCATACCGATAAGACCCATCATTTCTACGTGGGCAGGAACTGAAGATGAACCAGCGAACTGGGCATCTGAGTGCATACGTCCCATAGTATCTGTCATACCATAAGAAGCAGGACCTGCTGCCATGTTATCTGGATGAAGTGTACGACCTGTACCACCACCTGAAGCTACTGAAAAGTACTTCTTGCCAGCTTCAAGTCTTTCCTTCTTGTATGTACCTGCAACTGGATGCTGAAATCTTGTAGGATTTGTTGAGTTACCTGTGATAGAGATATCAACATTTTCCTTCCACATGATTGCAACACCTTCTGTTACGTCATTAGCGCCGTAGCAGTTAACCTTAGAACGAAGTCCATCAGAATATGCAATTCTTTCGATTTCCTTAACTTCACCTGTAGCATAATCCATCTCTGTCTCAACGAATGTGAATCCGTTAATTCTTGAGATAATCTTAGCAGCATCCTTACCAAGACCGTTAAGAATAACTCTAAGTGGCTTCTGTCTAACCTTGTTAGCCTTCTCTGCGATACCGATAGCACCCTCAGCAGCAGCGAATGATTCGTGACCTGCTAAGAAAGCGAAACATTCTGTATCTTCTTCAAGAAGCATCTTACCAAGGTTACCATGTCCAAGACCAACCTTTCTCTGGTCAGCAACTGAACCTGGAATACAGAATGCCTGAAGACCTTCACCGATAGCTGCAGCAGCTTCTGAAGCCTTTCTAGCACCCTTCTTGATTGCGATAGCTGCACCTACGATGTAAGCCCAGCAAGCGTTTTCAAAGCAAATAGGCTGAATGCCCTTTACCATGTTGTATACGTCTAAACCAGCATCTTTAGTAATCTTCTCAGCTTCTTCTATAGATGAGATACCATAGCTGTTAAGTACAGCGTTGATCTGGTCAATTCTTCTCTCATATGATTCAAATAATGCCATTATATTCGTCCTCCTTACTTAACCTCTTCATCTGTTCTAGGATCAATAATCTTAACTGCATCAGCAACACGGCCATACTGTCCAGCTGCCTTCTCATATGCTGTGTTAGGATCATCACCCTTCTTAATGAAGTCTGTCATCTTACCAAGGTTAACGAACTTATAACCAATAATCTGATCATCCTTATCAAGAGCGATACCTGTTACATATCCCTCTGCCATCTCTAAGTAACGTGGTCCCTTTGCAAGAGTACCATACATAGTACCAACCTGTGAACGAAGTCCCTTACCAAGGTCTTCAAGACCAGCACCAACTGCTAAACCGCCTTCTGAGAAAGCGCTCTGTGTTCTGCCGTATACAATCTGTAAGAATAATTCTCTCATAGCTGTATTGATAGCATCACATACTAAGTCTGTATTTAAAGCTTCCATAACTGTTAAGCCTGGTAAGATTTCAGCTGCCATAGCTGCTGAATGTGTCATACCTGAACATCCGATTGTTTCAACTAAAGCTTCCTGAATGATACCTTCCTTAACATTTAATGTGAGCTTACATGCACCCTGCTGAGGAGCACACCAGCCAACACCATGTGTAAAACCTGAAATGTTCTTAACTTCCTTATTCTGTACCCACTTTCCTTCTGTAGGAACTGGAGCTGCGCCATGATGAACGCCCTGTGCTACTGGACACATGTTTTCAACTTCCTGTGTATAAATCATCTTATTACTCCTTTCGTTAGTTAAGGGATCCATACCTAATGATGAATCCCTTTATCACTTGTGTTATTTTCTCACATCACAATGCTTAAGTCAATTGTGATTGTGTAAAAAATATCAAAAATTATAAAAAAATGTAATTAAAGGTCGAACTTATCAATAGCTTCTGTAAGATGTGAAGCAATATCATCAAGTTCTACAGTAAACTGGTTAAGTGTATGCATAGTCGCATTAACCTCCTCTGCTGAGGCTGAAACCTCCTCGGAAGCTGCTGCTGTTTCTGTTGATACAGAAGCAACATCCTCCATACTCTTAACAACATTTTCACGGCTTGCATCCATCTGGTCATTAAGTGAAGCTATGTTCTCAAGACCATCCTTAAGTGCATTGATTGCATCTGAGATATGTCCGAAAAGTTCCTTTGCCGCATTGATTGACTTATTCTGCTCGTTTATAATCTCAACACTTTCGTCCATAGTCTTTTCAGCAACAACTGACTTAGCTGATATTTCCTTGATAATCTGCTTAATCTCATCTGTTGAAGACTGTGACTGTTCAGCAAGCTTTCTAATCTCATCAGCAACTACTGCAAAGCCCTTTCCGCTCTCACCTGCCCTTGCTGCCTCAATACTTGCATTAAGCGAAAGTAAGTTAGTCTGTTCTGTAATCTCTGTAATTGCATCAGATATAAAGTTAATCTTTTCAATACTTTCAATCATCTCATTGACAACATTCTTAGAAAATCTTGAGTTATCCTTAGACTTTTCACCCTTGTCAATAAGGTCATCAACAATTGTTATACCCTTATCACTAAGAGTCTTTGTCTCTATTGACATATCGCTTATATCGCTTACATATGCCTTAGTTTCGTGAAGCTTAGAAGCAAGAAGTTCTACTTCTGATGTAGCCTTCTGTGTGCTCTCTGCCTGTCCTGATGCACCTATAGATACGCTCTGGATAGCTTCTGAAACCTGATTAACTGTTTCTGTAGTAGACTCACTTACCTGTGATATCTTCTTGGATGCTGTTATAAGTACACCAGACTTTTCTTCAACGCCCTTGATAAGTCCTGCCATCTGGTCAGCCATAATATTATAGTTGCTTTCTGCCTGACCAAATTCATCCTTCCTCTTAACCTTTATTCTATGTGTAAGATCACCATTTGCCATCTTATCCATAGCCACATTGATTTTCTTAAGTTCACCTGAGATTAACTTTGATATTATAAGGGCAATTGCTATACCGATTACAAGAGCAATGAGTGCAAGTAATATAATAGTATTTCTAATGCTGTCAATAACTGACTGTGTTTCAGACTCACTTATAAAGCCCATAAGAGTCCAGCCTGTAACTGCATCCTTTGATGTTACTATATGAAGGCTTTCACCATTGACAGTTTCATCAAAAGAAAATGTTGTATCAAGCTTATCATCACTAAGACCCTTTATAGTACTCCAGCATGCAAGCTTTGTAACGTCATCAACATATGTATTCTTGTCATTATTAACAAGTATCTTGCCATCATTATTGACAAGTATTACATAACCTGTGTTAAGAAGTCCTATATTTCTTACATAATCTTCTACCTCTGAGAAGTCAATATTAAGACCTACTACACCATAATTGCTGTTATCTGAATACTTTATTTCCTGCGATACAGTAAATATAGTCTTTCCTGACGAAGAGTCAGTATATGGGTCTGAAAACATAGAATATATAGAATTCCTTGCCTTAGAACCTATACAGCTCTTATACCATGTCTGGTTAGTATCATTAACACCTGTTGTAAGTCCACCCTTGTTAGATACCTTATTGGTCTGAGGGTTAAGCTCTGTCCATCCATCAATTCTTAAGCCTGTACTTGTTGTAAAAAATGCAAGCTCTGCACCATTAGTTACTCTAACCGATGCAACAAGAGAATCCTTTATTGCTGTTACATTAGTGTTCAAATCACCTGAGTCTTCAAGATGCTTTATCTCATTCTTACGTGTAAGAAGGTCGACAGGCTGTGAAAGTGTCTTTAAGTATGTTGTAAAGCCCTCCTGCACAGCATCGAGTGTCTGCTCACTTGTTACATTTGTGTTACTGTTTACAGCTGTTCTTGTTGTCTTTATAGAGCCGAATGATACAAGTATTATAGATACGCCTATCGCTACTACGAAAGATAATACAAGCTGAAAGCCGATTCCCTTAAAAGATTTCATTTTTTTACCTCACTATTCTTATCCCTTTTTTATAAATAATCAGAATTTCTTTAATCAGACACAAATATCACGACTGACCAACTTTTTCCGATTACTTTCTGCAATATTTTCTGTGAAATATCACTTTCCTTTCACAAGCTTAAATATAACATAAGACATATATTTTTCAAGTATTGTTTAGATTTATTAACAATTTATTAATATTTTCCTAATATTTTTCTGCAATTTCACCCTGCTTCTTATATATAGAATGGGCTGGCACATATCCCCTCACGCTTGAAAGCGGATATATATTGCTTTCCCTTCCCACTATTGTTCCCGGATTAAGTACGCTTCCACAACCCACCTCAACAAGGTCGCCAAGAAATGCTCCTATCTTTTTTATTCCAGTATCAACTGCTTCATCTGCTCCCTTGATAGTTATAAGCTTCTTATCAGACTTTACATTAGAAGTTATTGAACCTGCACCCATATGTGCCTTATATCCAAGTATTGAATCGCCTACATAGTTATAGTGTGGAACCTGTACCCCGTCAAATAATATGACATTCTTTAATTCTGTTGAATTACCGACAACAGCACCCTCGCCAACTATAGCCTTTCCTCTTATAAATGCACAGTGTCTTACCTCTGCACCCTTGCATATTATGGCTGGACCTGCGATATAAGCTGAGTCAAATACATTTGCTTCTTTATGAACCCATACATTTTCGCCTCTTTTAATATACTCGTCTGCTGGAAGCCTGTTTCCAAGCTCAACTATAAAGTCACCTATCTTAGACAGCACTTCCCATGGAAATGTACATCCCTCAAATATATCTGCTGCAATAGTCTTATCAAGACTGTATAATTCTTTTATAGTAATTGCTTCGTTCATTTTATTACCTGCTTTCTATATAAATAATCCAGTATCAGAGGTATGTTCCCCTGATATGTTATTTTCTCTAAAATACCATATTTACCGCATTTATTCTACTGTAACGCTCTTTGCAAGATTTCTTGGCTTATCTACATCATTACCCTTAAGTACTGCTGTATAGTAGGCTATAAGCTGGAGTGGAACTGCCGCTGTCATTGGCATAAACATCTGTGGTGTCTTTGGAAGACGTATTATTATATCTGCAACGCCATCTTCAACCTCTACCTCCTGTGCTGCCACAAGTATAACAAGAGCACCTCTTGCCTTTACTTCTTTTATATTACTTATAGTCTTCTCAACAAGATCCATCTGTGTTGCAACTGCAATTACCGGCATGTTTTCTGTAATAAGTGATATTGTTCCGTGCTTTAATTCACCTGCTGCATATGACTCAGAGTGAATATATGATATTTCCTTAAGCTTAAGCGAACCTTCCATACTTGAAGCATAGTCAAGACCTCTTCCTATATAAAGAAGGCTGTCTGCATTCATAAGCTTAGATGCTGCATACTGGCACTTTTCCTTAAGATTAAGTGTATCTTCAAGTACCTGTGGCATTTCTTCAAGATACTTTGTATACTGTTCACACTCTTCTTTTGTTATCTTATTTTTTGCATATGCAAGCTCAAATGCAATAAGATACATAATAGATATCTGAACCATATATGCCTTTGTTGAAGCAACTGATATTTCAGGACCGGCATGTGTATACACAACCATATCGGCTTCTCTTGCTATAGATGAACCCTTTACATTGACAATAGCCATAGTGTCTGCCCCACGCTCCTTGGCAAGCTCCATAGCAGCCTTTGTATCTGCTGTTTCACCTGACTGTGATATAACTATCATAAGGTCGCCTTCACCTATAAGCGGGTCCCTGTATCTGAATTCAGAGGCTATATCAACATTTACGGGCACTCTGACAAGCTTTTCTATAACATACTTGCCCACCATTCCGGCATGCATTGCTGTTCCACAGGCTACTATATATATGTTGTTATAGCTCTTTAACTTATCCTTATCAAAGCCTTCTGCTGTAAAGTCAGGCATATGTTCCTGTATTCTTGGTGTTATTGTAGTCTTTACCGCTGTTGGCTGCTCATGAATTTCCTTTAACATAAAATGCTCATAACCGCCCTTTTCAGCCGCATCAACATCCCAGTCAGCAGTATTTATATCCTTGTAAATCTCATTTTTATGGACATCATAAAATCTTATTGAGTCCTTCTTTACAACGGCTATATCGTTAGTATCAAGAAGATAGTAATCTCTTGTATAATGTATAATGGCAGGAACATCTGATGCTATGAAGTTCTCACCCTCTCCGGATCCTACTATAAGCGGACTGTCCTTTCTTACCGCATACACTGTGTCAGGAAAGTCCCTGAATATGATACCAAGTGCATATGAACCCTTAATCTCGCCAATAACCTTTGCAATAGTATCAAGCGGATTGCCGTCATAATAGTAATCAAGAAGCTTAGCCACTGTTTCTGTATCTGTTTCACTTATAAAGCTGTAGCCCTCACTTATAAGAAAGTCCTTAAGCTGCTTATAATTCTCTATAATTCCATTGTGCACAATCGAAACTCTTTTATTGCCATGTGGGTGTGAATTAATATCTGATGGTTCACCGTGTGTCGCCCATCTGGTATGTCCTATTCCGCAGTGTCCCTCCGGCTTTCCATCCCTTTTCATCTTATCTACAAGATTGGAAAGCCTTCCTTTACACTTCTCCACCTTGATAGTTCCATTTTCAAAAACAGCTATTCCTGCTGAATCATATCCTCTATATTCAAGCTTTGAAAGCGCATCTATAAGTACATCTGCGCAATCTCTGTCACCTATATATCCTGCAATACCACACATAATAATCCTCCATTCTATCAACTATTTGTATCAGCCTTATATCTTCCCGTGCATTATACACGATACGTCACCCTTGGGCAACATAATCTTTTATCGTTTATAATTCTTTGCCGAATTATTAAAAAGCGCTGTAAGCTGTGCCTGGTTATTAAGCCCTTTCACAGCCATAGTTCTTCTTGTAACAAAGCCTGACAGCTTCTGCATATATTCATCTGATGTTATACTTCCCTCTGCCACATAGGTAAGCCCCTTTTCCCAGCTTGCTGTAAGCTCAGGATTTAGGAGCTGGCGTATTGAATTATCAACAACATCGTATATAATCTCACCTAAAAGTGTCGGCGTAATTATCTGTGTTTTGGAATTAATAAATATATACTTATTGACATTAAGCTTTTTTAATATCTCCGCTCTTGTCGCACTTGTTCCTATGCCGCTTCCTTTTATCTGCGCCCTTAACTCCTCATCTTCGATAAGCTGTCCTGCATTTTCCATGGCAAGAATAATCGAACCTGAGTTATATCTTTTAGGCGGTGAGGTTTCACCCTCTTTTATGCTGAACTCTGTAAATGTTATGACAGAGCCTTTCTTTATCGACTTAAGGCTTTCAAGCAGCCCTGTGTCTGCCTTCTGCGACTCTGCATCTGCTGTATCGGCATTATTGTCCGTATTCTGTCCACCTGCCTGTGTGCTTTTATTTTTTGCAAATGAGTTCTTTGTAACCTTAAGATATCCTTCATTTACAAGTACTTTAAATGTTGCATACATATCCTCATTCTTGACAGAAGATGTTATGCTGACCTTCTGATATACTGCTGCCGGATAAAATATACTTAAAAATCTTCTTACTATAAGTTCATAAGTTCTTTGTGCCGTAACTGAAAGTGAAGCAAGATTATTAAGTCCCTGTCCTGTAGGAATAATAGCGTAATGGTCTGTTATGGCTTTGTCGTTACAGTATCTTGTCTTTTCAATGCCTGTATACATCTTATTTTCCATAACTTCATCTGCTATATCTTTAGCCTGCATATAACTTTTAAGTCCGCCTATATTCTTATATATCTCCTTACAGACGGCAGTTGACAGCACACGCGCATCTGTTCTTGGGTATGTGACAAGCTTTTTTTCATACAGCTCCTGTATAATATTAAGCGTCTGGTCAGGACTTATCTTGAACTGCTTACTACATTCATTCTGAATTTCGGCAAGGTTATATAAAAGCGGAGGATTTTTAGTTTCTTTTTTTCTCTCAACAGACTTCACTACTCCCTGTGCTGGAAGCGGGTCTGATAATATTCCTATAAGTTCCTCTGCTTTCTGTCTTTCCTTAAAGCCATTATCCTTGTATAGATAAGGAGTTCCATAGTATCTGCTCTGTTCGCATACTCTCCATTCTGCATCAAATGTTTTATCATTAATCGAAGCATTGCCAATTACCCTGAAAAATGGTGTCTTTACAAAACTTCGTATCTCTCTTTCTCTTCTTACAACCATGCCAAGTACGCACGTCATAACTCTTCCGACTGACACTACTGCCCTGTCTTGGTGAAGATAATTGGCTATATTTCTTCCATACTTTAATGTAAGAACTCTTGAGAAGTTAATTCCCATAAGATAGTCCTCTTTGGCACGAAGATACGCTGCTGCACTCAGATTATCATATTCTGATATATCCTTTGCGTTCTTTATTCCTTTTATAATCTCTTCCTCTGTCTGTGAGTCTATCCACACTCTTTTTTCACTTTTGCCTGTAACGTGTGCTTCCTGCCTTACAAGCCTGTATATGTACTCTCCCTCACGTCCCGAATCGGTACATACATATATAGTATCCACATCACTTCTGTTAAGAATTCCCTTAACTATATTAAACTGCTTCTGGACTGCCGGTATAACCTCATACTTAAACTGCTGTGGTATAAATGGAAGTGTATCAAATCTCCATCTTTTAAGGTTTTCATCATAGGCCTCCGGATAGCACATTGTAACAAGATGTCCGACACACCACGTGACGATGTGTTCTTCTGCCTCAAGATAACCATCCATCCTTTTAAAGTTTACATGCAGTGCCTTTGCAAATTCCTGCGCAACACTTGGCTTCTCCGCTATATATACGGACTTTCCCATATTTATCTCCATTCTGTTTAATTATCAATTCTATCGTTTTATTTGCTTTTTTATCTATATTATTTTTATATTTATATGATATTTCTGGTGTTTTCAATTACTTCGTTATTTTATTAATTATATCATTCCCTGAATGCCATGGCTATTCTATAGCATATACTTATAGCTTTCCAAGTTCATCAAGTGTCTTCATATATGCAGGAATAAATTCCTCCATAAAGTAATCGACCTCCTGAATATGCATATCTCTGATAGTCTTTTCTATTGTTTTCTCTGCTTCTATAAAGTCTGTATTGCCTGACTTTCTCTCCTCTATACACTTAATATATGCCGATATCTTATCAGCCGCCTTAACATATCTCCACAATTTCTCCTCTTCCTCAGTTTCAAGAAAAAGAGGTTCATAGCTGTCACGCATAACCTCAGGAAGTCCTGTCAGCAGCTGGTTTTTTGCCACATTTTCAAGTTCCTTATATGCATTTCTTATCTCTGTGCTGTAATACTTGACTGGTGTCGGCATATCACCTGTTATTATCTCTGTAACATCATGATACATCCCAAGAACAGCCATTCTTTCTGCATTAAGATGTCCTTCGTATATTGTGTTGTTGATAATACCAAGTGCATGTGCTATATATGCAACCTCAAGACTATGTTCGCAGTCATTCTGCTCCCTGCTGTTTATCATAAGTCCCCATCTGTTTATATACTTCATTCTTGATAACATCGCAAAAAAATGACTATCCTTCATAACTTATAAGTTCCTTTATCTATCCAGCTTATTTTTGCCGTACACAAGCCCTGCTTAATTCTTTCACCAGAAAACACACCATGACAGTCTAAGAAAACCTGTGCCTTGCTTATACACATTATAATTTATTGCTCTGAAAAATGCAAAGGATATGATAACAAATATACTCTAACTAAACAAGTTATTGTTACTATCAAAAACAAGTCCGAAAATGCTGCACATTTATCCGATGTGGCGCATCAGACATACAAAATCTGATAAATACACATAAAAATCATATCTAAAATAAGCAGCACATCCCCAAATGGTCTGTACTGCTTATCATCCATATGTATTTTAATTGTATACTAATTATACAATCATTACTTAGCTGTTATATATCCCTGAGCCTTAAGAAGTTCTGCGCAAAGAACTGCTCCGCCTGCTGCCCCTCTTAATGTGTTGTGTGAAAGTCCAACGAACTTATAATCAAATACGCTATCCTCTCTTAATCTGCCGAGTGAAATTCCCATACCATTCTCATAGTTAACATCAAGCTTAACCTGTGGACGGTCATCTTCCTCAAGATACTGGATAAACTGCTTTGGTGCTGATGGAAGATTTAATTCCTGAGGTGCGCCCTTAAAGCTTCTCCACTTTTCAATAATCTGTTCCTTTGTAGGCTTCTTGCCGAAGTTTACAAATACTGCTGCTGTATGTCCATCAAGAACTGGAACTCTTAAGCACTGGCATGTGATAACTGGCTCTGTAGCTGGAACGATTTCACCATTTTCAACCTTACCAAGAATTCTAAGAGGTTCTTTTTCTGACTTTTCTTCTTCACCACCGATATATGGGATGATATTCTCTACCATCTCTGGCCACTGTTCAAATGTCTTACCAGCACCTGAAATAGCCTGATATGTTGTAGCTACCACAAGCTTTGGCTCAAACTCTCTAAGGGCTGCAAGCGCTGGTGCATAACTCTGGATTGAACAGTTAGGCTTAACTGCGATAAATCCTCTTGTTGTTCCAAGTCTCTTCTTCTGGGCCTCTATAACCTTAGTATGCTCTGGATTAACTTCTGGAAGAATCATAGGAACATCTGGTGTCCAACGGTTAGCACTGTTATTAGATACTACAGGAACCTCTGCCTTTGCATATCTTTCCTCTAATGCCTTTATCTCGTCCTTAGGCATATTAACAGCACAGAATACAAAGTCAACCTTAGATACTATTTCATCAAAGTCCTTATCCATATCATATACTGACATCTTCTTAACAAATTCTGGCATTGGAGTCTGCATTTTCCAACGTCCCTCAACAGCCTCTTCATAAAGTCTGCCTGCTGAACGTCCACTTGCTGCAACTAACACAACATCAAACCAAGGATGGTTTTCAAGTAATGTTATAAATCTCTGACCTACCATACCTGTACCACCAAGGATACCAACCTTTAACTTATCGCTCATTATAGTCCTCCATTCTCACGCTTACCGCGTCTTATGTAAATATACTTTACATGTTATTTTTCCTTAACCAAAAACAACCTCCGCCTTTTTGTCTTTCTGTGACGTACATTTGTTTTTTAGTGCTTTCAACATACTAGCACACATACTTATATATTGCAAGTCCTTTTCTAAAATATATATTCCTTTACGTAGTTAAACAATCTGAACCTGAATAAGCCTGCTTTATTACTCCGTAACAGTCTCTGGTATATCACTTTCTTTGTCAGGATATTCAAATATATATCTTTCATATCCATTTATTATCGTTGTATCTTTATACTTACACTCTCTTTTATTATTCATGGAATAGTTAAGATGAACATGACCATGAATAAAATACTTTGGCTTATATTTATCAAGTATGTCTATAAACACCTCAAATCCCTTATGTGGATTATCCTCACCATCGCTTATTCCTGCCGCTGGAGAATGGGTAAGAAGAATATCTATTCCTTTTTTCATCTTTATCTTAGGCCACATCTTTACAACCCTTTTTTTCATCTGACTCTGTGTATACTGGTTGGCTCCCGCCTTATATCTGATAGAACCTCCAAGCCCCATAATACGGACACCCTTGTATACATATATCTTATCTTCTATGCAAACACAGCCCTCAGGCTCTTTGAATGCATAATTATCATCATGATTACCGCGCACATATAATATAGGCACCTTGGCAAATGAAGCAAGAAAAGACAGATATTCTGAACGCAGATCCCCACATGACAGAATAAGGTCTATGCCATCTAACTTTTCCTTTTCAAAATAATCCCACAGATACTTAGACTCAACGTCCGCTAACACAAGTATTTTCATAACTTTCACTCATTTCAATTATTCATTAACATCTATAATTCCCTGATTCATAACAAGAAGCTTGGAATCATCACTAAGTTCATCATATTCCGGTACTTTTCCCACAACATTATCAAGCAGCCAGTCCATTTCTATAACCTCATCAGGGTCAAGTGTTTCGTCTGCTTTATTCATAATCTCTCCCGCCTGATTTTTAAGTTCACCGGAAAATGGCATAAATTCACCCTTTATAATAGAATGTCTTACCAGGTCTACTATCTTTCTTGTTTCGCTGTTAAGACCTCCACCATATATTATATCAACTGCACCTGATGACATGCCCCACCAGTAATTAAGCGCTGATACTTTGTCGCCCTCCTCTTCCTTCTTCCATGAGCCACTAAGTATACTCTGGATAAGCTTTTCATAGAAAGCACCCCAGTGCCATACCGGCATGGCAAGATGTTTAACCATACCATCATCATTAATATACAGGCCAAACTTTCTTGAAGACTTCTTAGGTGTAATCATATCCTGGTCAGATATGCAGTTAATTCCCAGTTCTTGAAACTTTGCCTCAATATCATTATCCTTAATTCCAGCCCATTCAACGTACACCTTTGCATTAGGATTAACTGCCCTTACACCCATTGCAAATGCATTGATATTGGCCATAACTCCATACAGCGGACAGCTTGCCACATAACCGATTTTATCTCCCTTAGCCATAACACCGGCTATTATTCCCGTAAGATACTTAGCCTCATGCATTCTTATATAATACGTCCTTATATATTTGTGCGATATATTAAGTGAGCAGTTAAGTATCTTTGCCTTTGGATTTGCTATCGCCTGCTTAAGACTTGCATACATCATAGATGATGATGTCACAAATATAAGGTCTGTATTCTCATCAATAAGCTTCTGGATAGCATCATAATCATCTATCTTTGGTCTTACATTTGTTATGCTTACAGTTTCTATCTGCTTGCCAAAGGTTTCATCTATATACTGTCTTCCAAGCTCATGTGCATAACACCACTCTGATGTCTGTGGTGTTTTTTCATATATAAAACCTACTTTAAGCTTTTTATTATCTCCGCTTGATATAGGAATAAGATAACTTAATATATTCTTCTTTGCCGGCTCTATCTTCGCCGGATTCATCCTGAGTTCAACCTCACTGTTATCAGATAACAGCTCAAACTCAGCCCACGTCTTGGCTATATTCTTATCCATCTCATCCGGTGTCATATGCTTGACACTGTCATAGCCGTGGATATGAATAAATCTTAAGTACGCATCACCTATAGGAAAGTCGAACCTGTCGCCGCCTCTTGACTCATAGGCAGTCCTGAAATTAAGATAACTTGATACAAGGTCTTTCTTATCATCATCATCCATAGGCTTACCCGGTTCTATTCCTACAAGCTCCATAAGAGTTGTAAAGCTGCCCTCCTTACTGAAATATATATCATTCAGCTTGGTTGACTTATAAAAATCCATAAACTCATAATATATCCTAACATCCGGGTCATCTGACCTTTTAGGAACTTTTCTTATAACCTGTGCATTGACAGTAACCGCATTAAAGTACTTTAGTACACTTACACGCTTATTGCCCTCTAACACGTAGAACTTATTCATATATTCATATACTTTGATAGGGTCTCTTATCCCCTCATTTACCTGACTGTCGCTAAGAGAAGCCCACTTTGCAGAGAATTCACTTCCCCAGTCTAATATAGGCATCCAGTTATCTGCAAATGCGTTTGTCCTTCCTGCTGTACATGTTCCAACAACAAGTCTTAAAGGAATCTGGTCTATGCCAAGACTCACCTCTGAATCAATATCCTTTTCCCCAATCATACTTTCCATAACTGGAAGATATGGATACTTTCCCTTATTAACACATGCATTATATTCTTTTTTCCCAATCTTTAAGGCACTCATATAATCCTGTACTGACATACTAACCTCCATTCTGCAGGCATATCCAATACCATAATAGCATTTTCATTACTGTGGTAATAGCAGCCTTTAACACCTGCTTTCCACTTTAACTTAACATATTTTATATCAAAAATAAAGAAAAAATGCCACCTGATACACACTAATGTATATCAGGCAGCAGTAACCGCATATATATTATGATACCCACGGATTGTTCCGTGCTACGCACTCCCACATCTACGCTCCGCTTCGGTCCGCGCTAAACATGTGCCACTGGCACATAGCACCCGTCCCATATTCGCATATCGTGGACTATCATCTCACTTTTATGCTCATATTTTTTTTGGTGTCACAAGGTCATTCACCCACCTATGAGCAAGCTCATGTTGGTAAATGACTTTTTGACCCTGGTATCATATAATCAAAGAACACTTGCCATAATCTTAGTAAGTGTCATTATGTAGTTCTTATCTGACTCATTCCATCTGAAACTCTTATTAAACGTATCATAGAATACAACTATATTATCCCCGGCTTCATTCTTATAATAGCAGTATATCATACCACCTATGCTGCATTCTATAACTGCATCGTACATCTCCTTATAAAAAGACTCTATATTGGATGTATACACAACTGTAACATAATGTCTATCCTCAAACTTGCCCATAAACTTATCAGTCTTTAACATATCAAGAATATCCGGAAGCTTTGAATACTCCCCACAATAACTTATCAGTTCACCCCTGCTGGCATTGTATACACGTATTCCGTCTATCTCTAATGCCTTAATAGCCCTTGGAAGTGACCTTCCTACTGCCTCTGCGCCATTCTTAACTATATCTATAGCAATACCTGCAACCTCTTGTGATAAAACCTCACCCTTTTTAATAGGTGCCATGGAGAAGCCTTTTCTTCCTATCTCATCAAGAAAATCGCCGTGCTTTTCAGGGTCATAGATAATGTATCTGTTTTTTCCTTTATTCTTTGCTATATAGAGACACTTATCAGCTTTATTCACAAGTGAATCATAATCATTTCCATTTTCTGGATACTGGCATACACCCATAGACAATGTAACTATGCTTCCATTTTCTCCCTGACTAAGTTCATCCCTTACCTTGCGCTTAAGATATGTAAGAATAGACCTTAACTGGCTTTCCGTTGTAATCCAGTTCGTAAATATAAAAAACTCATCACCGCCAAAACGTCCTACAATACCTCTTCCATTAAGAGCACTATTAATAATAGATGCAACCTTTAATATGACCTTGTCACCATAAAGATGTCCATACGTGTCATTAATACTCTTAAAATCATCTATATCAATCATAACAACATAATGCTTGTCTTTATTAGAAACTATGACATCAGAAACATACTCCTTACATGCTCTCTTGTTAAGAAGTCCTGTAAAGAAGTCCTTGCCCTCCTGGGTAGCATAATAAGCTTCTCCTGACTGTGCACCAAGTGACTTGATAATACCTACTACAATCTTGGTTCTGTCATACCTGTAAACTATACGACAGTCAACCTTATACATTCCAAGCTTTGCCATATCTGTTATAAGTGGACCTGTAATCTCTGCGCTAAAGCCTTCATTAGCATTACGCAGCCTGTTTATAAAATCCTTAAAATCCTGTATGTGTCTTGCATTATTAAAGAAAGTCAGAATATGCTCCTCAAACTCATCAATATGCATTTTGGTAATCAATGTTGACTTAAGACTTCTGTACACATATATTGAAGCTATCCCCGTGGAAGTATCATAATCAAACAGGTAATCATTATACATGGAAAGAAACTTCTTGTACTTATCTGCATCATCATGAAGCTTGTTATACTTCTTCTCCATAACAAAAAGATTATATATCTGGACTTCTATAACGCTGTTACCCTCCATTATATGTCCTGTGTTGGATAATAATATATGAACAAGAAAATATTCATTATCCTTGCTTTTAACATAACTAATAATCCTCTGCGACTCCCCCTCTTTAAGGCTTTCACATACACTCATAAACTCCTGCCTGCAATCAGGATGAATAATGTCTGTTATAAATATATTAACAAACTTTCCAACAAAATTATAAAAGTAATCATCCGCAACCATAACAAGATATGTATGTGTAAATGTTGCAGAACAATATAACATATTGGACTTATTATTATATATATTATCCGATACTAACATAATGCCCCCACACGTGTCTTTGTAATTAATGCACTTCATTTTGACTAATAATATCACATTTTTCATAAATTGTAAACAAAGCTTGTTTTTTTAGTGATACTTTTTTTTATATGTTCTGCATAAAATACATCTTCCTTTTTACTTGCATTATATATACCGCCAATGCTATTATCAGACAGGGTATGTGTCTGCGCGCACTTGACACAAACTCGTTATGCGCAAAAAAACGTGCGCAGAAATGAGGATTATTATGAATACATTACCTAAAGACCCGGTTATGCTCCTTAGCTTTGTCAATATGCAGTTAAGGGATAATTACAACTCACTTGCAGAATTATGTAAGACTTTTATGGTTGATGAAAACGTGATTACAGATAAGCTTGGAACTATTAACTATCAGTATGATGTTAGCAGCAACCAGTTTAAATAATAAGCAGAAATAAACCGCCCGCAGCCCTTTAATTCAGGTGATATGATACCTCTAAAGTAGACAGATTAAATATAAAAATCTGTTACTTTGGAGGTATCATATCAAGGGCTGCAGGCGGTTCTTATTAATATATTTTATTAACCCTGTAACTATAATGCCTTTTTTGAAGGTCAGGCTTCTGCATACACATTATTTTGATGCATTTGCAGTAAGCTCGCCATTCACACAGTCAATTACTATATTATCTCCTGTTGATACATTGCCGGCAAGTATAAGCTTGGCTGCCAGTGTTTCAACCGACTTCTGTACATATCTCTTAAGTGGTCTTGCACCATACATTGGGTCAAAGCCATGCTCAACTACGAAGTCCTTAGCTGCATCTGTAAGCACTACCTTAAGTTCCTTATCTTCGAGTCTTCTGTTGACATCATTAATAAGAAGATTAATAATGCTTCCAATATTATCCTTGTTAAGTGGCTTAAACATAATAATCTCATCAAGACGGTTAAGAAACTCCGGTCTGAAGTTATTTCTTAAGTCGCCCATTACAAGCTCTTCAACACCCTCCTTAATATTGCCTTTATCATCAATACCATCAAGAAGATATGTTGAACCTATGTTACTTGTAAGAATAATAATTGTATTCTTAAAGTCAACTGTGCGACCCTGCGAGTCAGTTATACGTCCATCATCAAGCACCTGTAAGAGTACATTGAATACATCCGGATGTGCCTTTTCAACCTCATCAAAAAGGACTACTGAGTAAGGCTTTCTTCTTACAGCCTCTGTAAGCTGACCACCTTCATCATATCCTACATATCCCGGAGGCGCTCCTATAAGTCTTGACACTGAGTACTTCTCCATATATTCGGACATATCAAGTCTTATGATATTATTCTCATCATCAAACAGGCTCTCAGCAAGTGCTTTTGCAAGTTCTGTCTTACCTACACCAGTTGGTCCTAAGAATAAGAACGAACCGATAGGCTTTGTTGGGTCCTTGATACCAGCCTTAGACCTTATGATAGCTTCTGTAACCTTTGTGACAGCTTCATTCTGACCTACAACTCTCTTATGAAGTGTTTCATCAAGATTAAGTGTCTTCTGTCTTTCTGACTCACTAAGCTTTGCTACAGGAATACCAGTCCATCTTGATATAATCTTGGCAATCTCTTCCTCTGTTACATTTTCATGTACAAGTGACTCTCCGTTACCTGCTTCCTTAGCCTTGGCTTCTGCCTCCTCTATCTGCTTCTGAATAGCTGGGAGCTTACCATACTGGAGTTCTGCTGCCTTTTCAAGATTATATTCTCTCTTTGCCTGTGCTATCTGGTTATTAATACTTTCAAGTTCTTCCTTTAACTTGCTTATATTATCAACCTTTGTCTTATCAGCATCCCACTTAGACTTCTGGATACCGAATTCTTCCCTTAAGTCTGAAAGTTCCTTTCTTAAAGCTTCAAGACGTTCCTTGCTTAAGTTGTCTGTTTCTTTCTTAAGAGCAGCTTCTTCTATCTCTAACTGCATAATCTTACGCTGCATCTCATCAAGCTCGGCAGGCATAGAATCAAGCTCTGTCTTAATCATTGCACACGCCTCATCGACAAGGTCAATAGCTTTATCTGGAAGAAATCTGTCTGTGATATACCTGTCTGATAATACAGCTGCACTTACCAATGCACCATCTGTTATCTTAACACCGTGGAATACTTCATATCTGTCCTTAAGACCTCTTAATATAGATATTGTATCCTCAACGGTAGGCTCATCTACCATAACCGGCTGGAAACGACGTTCAAGTGCCGGATCTTTTTCAATATACTGTCTGTGCTCATCAAGTGTTGTTGCACCTATACAGTGCAACTCACCTCTTGCAAGCATAGGCTTGAGCATATTGCCCGCATCCATAGCACCCTCTGTCTTACCTGCACCTACTATTGTATGAATTTCATCTATGAAAAGGATAATCTGTCCTTCTGACTTCTTGACCTCATCAAGCACTGCCTTAAGTCTTTCCTCAAACTCGCCTCTGTACTTGGCACCTGCAACAAGTGCGCCCATGTCAAGTGCAAAAAGCTTCTTATCTTTTAAGCTTTCTGGTACATCGCCCTTAACAATACGCTGTGCCAGTCCTTCAACAACGGCTGTTTTACCAACACCAGGTTCACCTATGAGCACTGGATTATTCTTAGTCTTACGCGAAAGAATTCGTATGACATTTCTTATCTCCTGATCCCTTCCTATAACCGGATCCATCTTGCCATCGGCAGCCCTTTGTACAAGGTCTGTGGCATACTTGCTAAGTGTATCATAAGTAGCCTCCGGATTATCTGTATTAACTGTCTGGTTACCTCTTACTGTTGCAAGAACAGAAAGAAAGCTTTCCCTGTTTATTCCATATGTCTTAAAAAGCTGCTTAATAGCTTTGTTTGGTGCTGCTATAAGTGCAAGCATAAGATGTTCTACTGATACATAGGAATCACCCATACGCTTTGCCTCATCCTCAGCATTTATAAGCACCTTATTAAGGTCATTACTGATATAAAGCTTTACATCACCAGACACTTTATTCTTCTGGTTAAGAAGCTGTTCTATATTCTTTAAAAATGTATCCTTATCTATATTCATCTTTTCTATAAGACTTGCGATAAGGCTGTCTTCGATAGTCATCAGGCTGTACAGAAAATGTTCCTGATCAATCTCCTGATTGCCATAATCATATGCTATCTTTTCACAATTATTAATTGCTTCAACTGACTTCTGTGTAAACTTCTGAATGTTCATACAACTCACCTCTTTCTTTTCCCCGTGAATTAATAGTTCTTAGAAAATGTAGATATTGTTCTCACTTTCTGATACTTGTTATATCATTCGTTGTTAGCACTGTCAAGAGGTGAGTGCTAATAAAATTATTAAGAAATTATAAACCCAGTATTTATGCGGGGTTGCGGGGTATCAGTGTATGTTGGTTAAAAAAATGCTGGGTCATCAACTCCATTAGCTGCAAACGCTTTCGCCCTGTCTATACATGTACCACACTTACCACAAGGCTTATCCTTGCCTTCGTAGCAACTCCATGTGTACTCGTATGGCACCTTAAGGTCAAGTCCTATCTTTACAACTTCTGCCTTTGTACGATTAATAAATGGTGCTTCTATCTTAAGCTGTCTGCCACTTCCAAGATATATTGCATCATTCATAGCCTTGTTAAATTCATCACTACAGTCAGGATATGCACTTCCAGCCGCATCATCACTATGCGCACCATAATATATAACCTCACAGCCCTTTGAAAGTGCTATGCTTGCGGCACTTGATAAAAATAATCCGTTACGGAAAGGAACATATGTCGATACCGGTGCTCCATCTGTTTTTTCTATCTGCTTTGCATATGACTCTTCAGGAATGTCCTTATCTGAATGTGAAAGAAGTGAGCAGTCACTATACTGGAATATCTTTTCAAGGTCAAGCGATATATGCTCGACACCATAATGCTTCGTAACCTTTATTGCACTCTCTATCTCTTTAGTATGTCTCTGTCCGTAGTATATTGACAATGCTATAACATTTTCACTGCCATACTTATCTACTGCCATTCCAAGGCATGTTGTACTATCAACGCCACCACTGCATAAAACCATTGCTTTCATTAGAAAACCTCCCTCTTAATGTCTGTGTATATGTTTTTGTATTAGTCTTTTTTATTCCGCGTGCCGTCATACAGCTATGACAGCCTTCTATAAATACTGCAACATCCTCCGATCCTGTCACTTTGCATATTATATCTGCAATATCAGAACCTATACGTTCCTGTAACTGCAGTCTTTTACCTACCATATCCGCTATTCTTGCTATCTTGCTAAGACCGATAACCCTGCCCTTTGGAACATATGCCACTGTCACTTTCATATCATACATAAGAGCCATATGATGCTCACAATAACTGAATATATCTATATCCTTGACAACCACCATATCTCCATATCTTGCTGCACCTTCATCATCTACATCTTCTGTAAATGTCTTATCAAACATTTCTGCTATCTCATCATTTGAATACTTCATTCCCTCAAAAACTTCTTCATACATCTTCGCAACTCGCTTTGGTGTTTCCCTAAGCCCCTCTCTGTCGGGGTCATCTCCGAGTGCTTTAAGTATTTCATAAATGTGGTACTTTATAGCTTCTGTATCTATCTGTTTCAACGACTGACATCTCCTTTCCTCTTAGACTCCGACCGTGTCCGGCGACCATATATACTTATGAAGCTGTAGCTGCACACGCGCCCCGTTAATGCAGTTGTCCTTCATATATTCAACAATCTGTGCCGGCTCTATAGCGCCATATACCGGACTGAAATACACATTGCAGCTTTCTGTAAGACTGTATCGGTCTATGATTTCCTTTGCTTTTATAAGGTCATTCATATTGCTGACAACGAATTTCACTGTATCCTGTTCACTAAGCACCTCGTAGTTGTGAAGATACATATATTCTTCCATACCGCTTGTACACGACTTATAATCCACCGTCATAGAAAGTCTTGACATATCATCAGCAACTTCGTCATATATATCGTTAAGCACTTTATCCTTCATATTATTATCAAGTTCAGACTTAACTTTATGTCTGATTTTTTCAATATCCATACTGCCATTAGTTTCTATTTCAACACATTTATCATTGAGTAAAAGAGCTGCTATAACCTTTTCTATGCCTGCCTGCATAAGCGGCTCACCTCCGGTAAGCGTGACATTATCAACTCCAGACTGACAGACCACATCAACTATCTGTTTGACACTCATAGACACTGACTTTGCATCCGGAATATTCGCCCACTTTGTATCACAATATCCGCAGTTAAGGTTGCAGCCCTTAAATCTTACAAATACCGCAAGTTCACCTGCTTTAACGCCTTCTCCATTAATACTTACAAAATGTTCAACTACGTTATAATTCATATCTGTTCTCCATTGTATTTTTATATTGACCCTTATCTGCTATATGCAGCTGCGTTATTAGGAGTTTCATACACTGTAACTTCCTTAACTGTATATCCCCTATCCTGCATTTTGTCATAAAAATACTTTGCCATATTCTCAGCCGTTGGTCTGAATTCAAACTGAAGTATCCTGAAGTTCTCACTCTCAAGTGCTGCTAAAGTTGTTTCCTTAAGGCTTCCTTTTTCTATTATCAGGCAATGGTCTAGATAATCCACCTCTTCCTTTAAATCTTTCTTAAGGTCACCAAAATCTATAAGCATCCCTCTCATCTGACCTTCATCTGTAAGCTTCTCTCCTGAAACCTCAAGAACGACTCTCCAGCGGTGTCCGTGTATGTTGCTGCACTTTCCCTCATAACCATATAGAAAATGTGCTGCATCAAAGCTGTGTTCTGTTTTTAATGTGTACATATATGTATAACTCCTTTATATAATATTGTACCTGATTATGATTTTCTTTATTTATGTTCTTTCTGATATGTTTTCCTATTTACTTTACCTGTAACAACGAATTATAAAAGTTCCACTTATTCAACGAACATAGTGTTACAATTATAGTAGAAACAAAAGAACCGAATTATATAATCTTTGCTTCTTCAACCATACCCGTACTTCTCAAATACAGATATAATCTTATCGTCAGCCACATAAAAAAAGAGGCTCCATTATTATTGGAACCTCTTTGCGGTATCATTTTATCAATTACCTTATCAATAAAGATAATTATAATCGTATACTTATTGAAGTCCTGGTTTTATTTATAGACAGGATGGTACAAGCGAACTGTCTTTATATCTACATACAAAACATAGTATATCAGACCATTTTTGACATGTCAATGTTACATTTAAATAATAATTATATTTTTTTATTTCTTACAATAACATTTTCTTTGACGTATTCATTTACATCCTATTGTAAAATTGTTACAATATATTTAATAAATGTTGGAGGTATTAAGCTATGAAACAATTAAACGAAAAAGTTGCTATCGTAACAGGTGCAGGTCAGGGAATTGGCAAAGGTATTGCTCTTTGTCTTGCTAAAAGAGGTGTAAAGGTTATCGCAACAGGACGTCGTCCAGACCCAATCAATCAGACAATCGCAGAGATTAAAGAATTAGGCGGAGACGGATTTGCCATGACTTGCGATTCTGCTGACAGAGCCAGAGTTGAAGAAGTTGTTAAAGCTGCTGTTGATACATATGGAACTGTTGATGTTGTAGTCAACAACGCCCAGGCTATCGTTCCTTCTGCTCCAGTTGAAGAAACATCTTATGACAATATGCTTAAAGCTTGGCAGAGCGGCGTAATTGGTTCTCTTAACTATATGCAGGCTGCATTCCCTTATATGAAGGAACAGCACGAAGGAAGAATTATCAACTTTGCTTCTGCAACAGGTATGTTCGGTATCGCCGGTCAGTTAGCTTATGGTTCAAACAAAGAAGCTTTAAGAGGTTTAACTAAGATAGCAGCTAAGGAATGGGGTCAGTATGGTATCTGTGTTAATATCGTTCTTCCAGGTGCTGAATCACCTGCTGCCAAGGCATGGGCTGAGAAGTTCCCAGAAGAATATGCTAAGCAGGTTAACTTAAACCCTATGAAGCGTTTCGGTGACCCGGAAAATGATATTGCACCTGTTATTGCATTCTTAGCAGGACCTGATTCATGCTACTTCTCAGGACAGAGTGTAATTGTAGATGGTGCTAATTCAATTATGCCATAATTTAATTTTAATGATACCAGGGTCACAAGGTCATTCACCCACATGAGCTTGCTCATAGGTGGGGGCTTTTAACCCCAACATCATTTTAATTTAACATTCACATACGAATTTGTGCTAATATATGTTTATACTATTTCGCATAATTATTTATTTGTTTATTAATGATGTAGAAAAGGAAATGTCTGTTTTACAGTCGTTTCCTTTTTTAATTATTTAAAATTAAAAACTATAAATGAATCTTCACACTTTTCTCACATTTTTTCCATATCCACGTCACATTTTAACTCTAATATAATAACTGTTGAAAGACATAAGATATAACTTTTTCATAAACGATTACTTGTTAAACCTCCCAAACAATTAACAGGTATCACTTTCTCCTTAAACAAAGCCCCCTAATAAAACGTCCTCCCAAGCGTTTTATTAAGGGGGTCTTATAATTATAACTTTATGCCATTCATAAGAATTCCAACAACTTCTTTTAATCCTTCCTCATAGCTTAATGAATTATATATAAGTATATCTCTCTGGAAAAACTGTTCAAGTGCCGCTTCCATCATCATCTTAAATATATCAACATTTACCTTGCGCACTTTTCCCTCTTCCATAGCTTCTTTTAGCAGTTCTATTGTCTGTTGCCAGCCATTTTCAAATCTTTCTTCTACTCTTTTATATATAACTGGATACTTATCTTTTAACATATAAAGCTGTCTTAAGTCTATATCCTTGTAGCTTTCTGGCAGAACTCCAAGCATAGTTGTTATTTTATCAACTATATCAATATCCGTATTATTAATTATCTCTTCCTCACTTTCCTTTATGCCATCAAAAAGATAATCAACCATAGCAAGAAACAGAGAATTTTTATCTGTGAATTCCACATATATGGTCTTCTTGCTCATTCCTAATATTCTGGCCAAGTCATCCATAGTAAACTTCAGACCTTTTTCATTAAATGCCTGTATCGTTCCTTTTAATATTCTTTCTTTCTGCTCATTCATATCAATCCATGCTCCCGAAATAATATATATTACATGCATTTCTTCATAATTACAGCAATATCTTATTGTGTATTATACAATGACAGATGCGTATATAACAAGCATAAATAATGCCCAATCTGGCACATCGTTTTGTGTATTTACCTTATATTTATTGTAAATGAGCAAATTTAAAATATTGTATAATTATGTCCTTGTTTAAAAAAACATATTTTGCATAATCTATAGAAATGTATCACAAACAAAAACGATTTATTTATGTACACTTTTTCCTCATTTACCCATTTATAGTTTTTACTCATTTATAAATAAATATGTTAAATACATTTGCATATTAAAATAATGACAGGTATGTACCTGCCACACCTGCCATCATTTTTAATACTTTCCCATTAATATTAATCTGTATTTCTACCTTGTATATAACCACTCATCCCATAATACGAAATATCTTATAAATCTCTTAGCATATTTGACTTCTTCATAACTGGTCTTAATGCAAGATACAATATTGATGCAACTACTACAGCAATAACCGCATTTACAGATGTTGTAACTGCACCTATCTTGGCAAGTGTCTTCGCAAGGTCCTGAGGTACTCCCAAAAGATATGTCTTATAGAAATATCCGACTATTGGGTCTGCAACAACATTAAATAACATACCACATATACTCGAAACAACAGTTGCAATAGTAACATATTTTGCAGAATGTTCTTTAGAAATCTTAAACAGTCTGTGTGCAACAAAACCAACTATAAGTCCTATACATAACTTTAAGAAAAATGTCTTTGGAGCACTTGTGACATAAGCTGTTGTAAGGTCACTTATTGTCATACCAACGGCACCTGCAAGTCCGCCCCATGCACCACCTATCAGAAGCGCTGCAAGTACACAGAATACATTACCAAAGTGAAACATAGTTCTTTCTGTTCCAACTGGAATATCTATCTTTATAAATGTAGCACCAATATAACATAGCGCTGCACACAAAGCTGCCTGTGCTATAACCTTTGCATCTATAGACTTCTTTTCCTTTGTTGAAAACATACTGTAAATTCCAGATATAAGTACAACAGCGCCTATAATAGCTGCTAATAATGAAAATGCATATGCTTTATTCCCTTTAACAACATATGTGTTAACACATAACACAATACCAATGATAAGTATAATTAAACCTACCACAGCCTGAATAATACCATTCTTTTTTTCTTTCATAAACTTTCATATTTTATCGTGCAGACAATTCGATTATGACATCATCACCTGATATCAATATCGTATAATAAATATATCTGCATATAAAATACTTACCTCCTTTGCATATCCTTGTTACCTTATAAGACTGTCTCTGTCTTATAACCACATATGATAATGCATATCAGGCATTATTAAAAGTACCAGTCTGATATTTATTTACAAGGTCAGATTAACCATTTTAACACCAAAATTTACAGCCAGAACCTGCATTTTTATATTCTTATATTTTTCTTTGTTACTATTTAATCCTTTTAATTTCTCTGTCGCTGTTTATCTGCCACACCTGAACGCACTTATCATATGTGTATTCTTTTAAAACATCTATTCCATACTTTCCAACTTCATCATACCACTTGTCATCACCCTCAACACGCTTTAGAAGTGTATCATTGTACATCGTTGATGAAGCCTTTGTTATAATTATGTCAGCATTTTTCTGCTTTGCATATGCCAGCAGGCTGACATCTTCATCTGGCATTGTAAATGTATATTCCACATCCGTTGATACCACATTTCCATCTGCATCTGCCCAGCACTTAAACTTATAGCCTTTTTTAACTTCTGCTTTTACAGTAACTACTGTGCCAGTCTCTATGTACTCACCTGATTCATAGTTTGTTGTAGATATTCCTTTTTGTGAAGATGTTTTAAGAACGGGCTGTGGTGCAACTTCTTCAATCCAGTGAGCCGTATAATTTCTATCTCCTACTGAACCCTTCATAATTGTTACCGTTGTATTCGCACCTCCAGAAAGTTCTGTACCACTCCATCCACTAAATACATATCCCTGTTTTATCGGATTAATAAGCGTAAATTCATCTTTTGTTGTATAAGTTGTTCTATTATCTGTACTTACACTTCCTCCATCAAGATTGTAGGTTATTTTGTAATTTATTGGTTTTGTATGAATATAGATAGTTCTATCATCATTCATAACCCAACTATTCTCATATCTACCAAGTGAAGAATTATAAGTTGTATCATCCCAATACTTATTATTGAAAGTTTCTACAATATAATCTATTTCATACCCTTCTTTTAGATATATGTATGTTGGTGCTGACTGGCTGTAATGATATGAGTACTGTTTTCCATTTTCTATTATAATATCATTACCCTCCATATCTTTACCTGTCACCTTATATACCCCCTCATCTCCATCAACCTTAAGATTATAATCCGGCAGCCAATTAGCATATAATGTTACATAATCAGTACTATGCCAGGCATAATTACCATTCCAATACCAGAAGCAGCTAGTATCCTCTTTTACAGCAATACCATCTGCATCATATATTTTTTCCCACCAGTTACCATCATCATGATACCGAAACCAGCCATTGAATATATAACCTTTTCTTGTTGGAATATCACCATTCATATAACAATAAGAACTCTCAAGCCACGTAGGATGCACAACATTCGTTCTATTTCCATTTGGATTATTTATATTGTCACCCGGATACTTCAAATCTCCTTCATTGGCATTAAATTCGAGATTATTTTGTTTCCATTCCGCCCATACACTATAATCATAATAACTTACTTCTGTATCTATGGCAGGTGTTCCGTCTGAATTCCATAACTTTACTTTTTCCTTGTCTTGGTCGGTACCAAATTTAAGTGTTTTTCTATCAGAACCATCATTAACAGCATGTCTATATCCATACCACCCCATGAATGTATATCCAGCTTTTGTTGGTACTGATACATTACTTCTCATCTGACCCCAATATGTTTTTGTAAGCTCTTTTCCATTTGCGTTAGATATTGCATCTGTTTCACTATCAAAAGCATAAATAGTATTAGCCTCTACGGCTTCTATCTTTACACTTTGCAAGAAAGCTTTTTTAGCATCCATATTATCAGAACCACCTGTTGGCAGATCATACCCCTGATTATTGGTAAAATATAATCTAAGCTCATAGTCAGCCGCATCACCCGTTGTATTTACATAATATTCTAAATGTGGCATATTTCTGCTATCCCTCCAATAATGAGGACTTTGAACACTAGCGCCTGTACCTGTAATCGTAACATCACCTATGGAACTCCATTTTTGTTTATCCATAACATCATTACCAAAATTAACACATACATCCCAATATTCAAAGGCACTGCCACCCTCCTCTGTAAAATCAAATGTAACTTTATATTTTCCCGCTGGTAGCCAAGTATAAGGTCCATATATGGTTGTATTAGTTCCTATTGTTTCTATTTCTTCTTTATGTATAAGCATCTTAGATAACCAATTATCCGAAATAGTATAAGTTTTTTGAAGATTAACTCTTTTTTCATTATCCCTATAATAATAGGTTATACTATTGTTATACATATCAATCTCATCCGACTTATGTGTAAATCTATAATTATATGCATAACTATATGCAGTACCCGCCATAATAATAATTATTATTATAGTTACCAAAACCCCTAATAATTCTATATACTTTTTATTCTTAATTTTCTTTACTTCAATATTTTTTCCCAAATAAACTCCTCCTACTATTAATCATCAAAAGCACAAAAGCATATTAAGCCACAAGAATAGGTACCTACTTCTCTTCTTGTATTATTATATTTTCCTATATTGTAAGCTAATTCTTCAAGCCTAGTATTAGCCTCATCTCCATCTTCATTTATAGCAATGTAATAATAGCCTGTACACATAGAAAATGTTTCAGCATCCCTTGAAAAATATCTTGTGGTAATTGTCTTTAATGCATAAGGACACTCCTTATCAGCCCCCTGATTAACATCTTGACCTACCTGCCACCAATTACTCCCTGTATATGCATACATAGGTCCATTAGGTCCTTCTACCATAGGAAAATCATAACCACCAGAACTGTTATCATCCTTATTATCCTCCGCTGGTGGCTCTGGAGCATCCTCTTTTGGTTCCTCCGGTGTTGTATCCGGCTGTGCTGGCGTGTCATCTGGTTCAGTTGGTGTGTCTGATGTTTCATCCTTTGGTTCTTCTGGCGTGTCTGTTGTGTCATTCTTGGGTTCTTCTGGTGTTGTATCCGGCTGTGCTGGCGTATTGGATGTATCATTTTTCGGTTCTTCCGGCTTAACATTATCATTATCTGCTACATTACTTTCTGCCTTTGTAACCTCTTCCCTTGCAGCTTCTATAACAGACTCTTCTTTTTTAGCTGTTTCTATTTCCTGCTTTACATCATCTGAAGCTGATATATCAGAATTACTTTCTTCTTCTGTACTCTCACTTGCATCTGCCACTGTTGCGCCTGTTGCTATTTCTATCTTACTTCCATCCGCCTTTACAAGGGTTCCTGCATCCTTAACTGCTATATCACTTACATGAAGCTTTCCATTTATTGTTTTAGCTTTTCCTGTAAATGTAACTTTATTGCCTTGAGCATCTGCTACCTCTATAGTCGTATCCCCATTTTCACTTGCTACTGCCTTTCCTTCTAGTGTATATGTATTTCCATCCGCATCCGTATAATTAAATGTAACAAGTCCCGTCTTTGCGAGCTCTTTTGCTGCATTGCTGGCGGTTTCAGCACTCACTGTTACCGGCTGGACCTCTGTTTCATCATTATTTGCAGCCTTTTTTCCACAACCTGACGAAACAAGTATTGTTGCTATTACCGTTGTTATTAATGTTGCTTTGATTAAATTTTTCCTTCTCATATTCTTTCTCCTCTTAAATATAAATTTGTAGATTTCGAACCTCTTCCTGTTTTGCATAATAATTCCATAAAAACATTATCAATATTTAATAGCAGCTTGTTTTTAATAACAGTCTGGAATATAACCTGCATTTATAATTTCTATAATCTATAGATACAATTAGCAGAGTTGTTATTATTAATTATTTTTCCATATTTGCTTATTTATAGTTCAATGCATTAGACTATCAAGGCTGTTAATAATAAATACATCTGTTGCATATAAATCATTTCCCATAGCCTAATTAAATAGTTCTAAACCTTACCCACTGCTCTTGACAAATAACCAATTAAATCAATAGAACCATTAGTAATCACCTATAACCAGCTTCTTCTATAAATGTAAACTTCCCAGGTTAATACAAAAAACTTTTATTTGTTATGTCATCCATTCTTTTCAAGACATAGAATAAACAACATAACATTAATGTCCTCTATGGTAATTCCTAAACATTCCCCTGCCTCAAATTATTAAATTGTTAAATAATCTCTTAAAATTATGGAATTATTATGATTTTAGTAAAGTAGTTAGCTATAAATCTCATCATATATAATATGATACCAGTGTCAAAAATGAACTTGTAACTCACTGATGTATATGGACTGATTCACTGTCTTGAAATGAATTCAATCCCCCTGCCACCTTACTATCACTTGATATAACGCATCACTATCCGACTATATATACGTTATATAGATTAATAAGACTTCATCATTATCAACTATAAGCTAAAACTATCTATCCTCTCTGAACGCCCTCATCCCTTTCTCTTTATATGTTTTTTATCATGTCAGTAATAAAAACATTTTCGCCCTAACATTTTTATACATTTATAATAGCACAGCATATGCACATAGTCAACTCTTTTATTTAATAATTATATTATTAGAATTTCATCATTAAATGCTCCTGTTGCAACTGATATTTCCATTATAATTATCATAAAACATCCCGATTAACAACCAGCATTTCCATTATAATTATCGTAAAACATCCCGATTACAACCAGCATTCCCATTATAATTATCGTAAAACATCCCGATTACAACCAGCATTTCCATTATAATCACCATTAAATATCCCAATTATAACAATATTTCCATTATAATTAAATATCCCCGCCATAACTGCTATCTGCACATCTTACGTCTTCTATCATCTAATGGCGATAATGCATCCATACCAGCCACAACGGGGAATTTTTAACTAATATCCAGAAATATTACATTAATATTTTGCCTTTATGAATTCCGTCAATAATATATAACTGCTCTTTCTACCTTATATTAACATTTCAAGCTAACAAATAATATTTCCTGCCAATACAATATTTCTACTGACATCAACAAAAATATTTTCTGTCAGCATTAATAATAAACTATATCCACTCCTAACTCTGCCAATAATCCATATTAACCGCCCACATTACTGATAATCTCTCACCAAAAACATAGGCTTTATAGTTACAACCTCGTCATACTCCTCCTGCTCTACTGCAACACTTGAATTAAGTGCGCGTAAGTCATTCTTAAGTACAGCAAGTGCTTCATCAACCTCAACGGCTCTTCCTTCTTCGATAATATCAATCATCCTCTTAATAACTATTGGATGTGCATAATATGCAGGAACCGGAAATTCGGGATACTTTTCTATATAACTCTGCATATCATCAACAGCCATCTGAAGATGCGACTCTATGTACTTCCTGTTATTACGTGCCGTTGGAAGGACATTGGCACTTGAGAAAAAGAATATAGCTGCAAGTCCAAACAGAAGGAAATACATAGAAAATCCTGCGTGGGTTATAAGTGCATATATTCCATATATAAGCGAAGCTGCTCCAAGAAGAGTTATAAAAAGCGCAACCCACTTGTAAGCCGGATTACTCCTGTCATATACTCTCTTTCTCTTAGCACCTGCACTGAGCGTTATACTTAATTCCTCTTTATCATTAAGATAGCTAAGACAGTTATTAAGCGCTGCAACATTCTGCTTTGCCTTAGGTGACAGCACCTTTGCCTTCTTTTTAGCCATCTGTCTTTCTTTTTCTTTAAGCCTCTTTTCAGCATCTGCACTGTGTGTTCTTATATAAGAATAATTCTGTCTTATATAAGAAAGAAGCTGGTCGACATTCTCCTCAAACTTGAAGTTACACTGCTTTTCCTGTCCATTATCATACTCTACTACAAGATATGGAATAGAAGCAAACAATCCTTTTCCTGTAAAACCGCCCTTACTCATAGCAATTCTTTTATATATTCTTTTAACAGAAGAAAGCGGTATATAATATCTCCTGTCAAAGTAAAAGCTATTAAGATATATAGCCTTCTCACCAACCCCACAAGGTCCGAACTTCCTACAGTTCTTTTTATCCTTTACAAGTTCTTCCTTTGATAATGAAGTCTGTGATAAACAATGTGGTTTAAATATCATACTCACTGCTCCCTTCGTCACATAATTATTATAGCTCCCAGCCAGTCTTTCATTAATAAATTCTGATTAACCAGCTAAGAGCTATTCACATTCATACAAAACACATAATCATAAATAATACCAATCTATATGATTAAGTATATTTATAACAGCCAGTAACCTGTATACATATGCTAAACAGCCACTTAAGCTGCTGCCTTAGTTTGCTTTCTTGTTGCATACATAAATATTCCAAAGAATACAACAGCAATAATAATACCTGCTGGATAAGCTACCTTTGTACCAAGATTCAGACATTCTTTTGCATAGAAGAAGTATGTCATAGACACAGCACTCATAAATGTTGCTGGAACTGCTGTAATCCAGTAATTCTTCTTTTCCTTGAACAGGAACATGCTCGCTGTCCATAATACTATCATAGCAAGTGTCTGGTTTGTCCAGCTGAAGTATCTCCATATGATAGTATAATCAAGATGTCCTACAAATGCACCAACTGCAAGTAAAGGTGCACAGAGAATAAGTCTTTTTGTATACTTACCCTGATCAATGCCAAACCAGTCTGCAAGTGTAAGTCTTGCACTTCTGAATGCTGTATCACCAGAAGTAATAGGGCAGACAATAACACCAATCATGGCAAGTGCTACACCGACACCACCCATTGTCTTAGAGCAGACATCATATATAGCTGCTGACTGTCCGTTTGCAAGTATTGCACTAAGTCCTGTGCTTAAACCATCTGTTACTTCATATATAGAACATCCGGCTGCTGCCCATATAAGAGCTATAACACCTTCTGCAACCATCGCACCATAGAATACGAAATGTCCCTGTTTCTCTGACTTCATACAACGTGCCATAAGTGGTGACTGTGTTGCATGGAAACCTGATATAGCACCACATGCTACTGTGATGAACATAACACTCCATATAGGTGTTGCCTTAGGGTGCATGTTAGTAAAGTTACTCCAGATTTCTGGTATCTGATACTCTGAATGTGTGAAGATACCAATAGCAACACCAAGTGCCATAATGATAAGACATATACCAAATATAGGATATATACGTCCGATAATCTTATCAATAGAGATAAATGTTGCTATAAAGTAGTAAGCAAGAATAATCCATAACCAGAATTCTGTATTTGCTACAATACCTGTAACTCCACCATTCTTAAATAATGTTACGATAAGTCCTGCAGGTCCTACTGCAAATACTGTACCTACCATAACAAGTAATACTACACTGAATATTCTCATAACATTCTTCATAAAGCCGCCAAGATATATACCACAGACTTCTGAAATAGATGCTCCGTTATTACGTTCTGAGAGCATTCCTGAGAAATAATCATGAACACCACCGGCAAATATAGTACCAAATGTAATCCAAAGAAAAACAACTGGTCCCCAAAGGGCGCCCTGCATAGCACCAAATATTGGTCCAAGACCTGCAATATTAAGGAGCTGTACTAAAAACAGCTTCCACTGTGGCATAACAACATAGTCTACGCCATCATTAATCTTAACTGCTGGTGTCTCTCTGTCATCAGGTGCGAATGTATTCTCTACAACTTTACCATAGACGAAGTATCCACCTATCAGAAGAGCCAGACAAATAAAAAAACTAATCATAGCTTTTTCCTCCTCATTTGATTAAATAATAAAATATTAAATTGTATACAGTACTGTTTTTTTATATCTTCATTATAAACTTTTCATAAAAAATTTCAACTTTCAAAGCAAAAAAAATGTACCGAAAAACTTCGGTACATTTTGTGAAAATTGTATAATTATATATTATTTTGCATGTACTGTTTTATAGCTTTTCACTAATTGCCAGTACGTATTATCCACACATATCACCTATGTAATATGCAATCTCTCATCAATGCAGATAGCTTTCAGGAATATAATCTTCTTCTACATTCTGCCTAGCTGTTCATAATCATCATCTGCATTCTGTTCTCAACATTGGCATAACTTGTATCAGGGTCAAGGTCAAGTGGAAGAATTGTAACGTCTGGATAATCCTCTTTAATTCTCTTTATAACACCTCTTCCACATATATGGTTAGGAAGACATCCGAACGGCTGAAGAATGATAAACGACTTTACCCCCTCCTTTGCATAATGAACTATCTCTGCCGCCATAAGCCAGCCCTCACCACAGCTTAATGTTTCCGGTATGATATTTCTTACGCCTTCATACATATCCCTTGGTCTTAACGCCTTTTTATACAGCGGATGAAGCACTGCGATCTTTTCAAGGCTCTTCTGGACATGGTCAAACAACCAGTCTACAGCAAAAGGATAAGGGAATATATTGGCATTATAATCCTTTATCTCAACCATTGAAGCTAAGAAGTCTTTTCTTAACTGGTCAGTTATTCTTGGGAATATAGTTTCCATTCCGTTAGCTTCCATATATCTCTCGATATTAAAGTTAGAACCGGAATGATATGTAACAAGCAGCTCTCCCGTAATAAACACCTTTGGCTTTAAAGTGCTTCTGTCATATGGAACTGCCGCCATATCTTTCATACACTGCTCAAAGACCTTTCTTGCATTACCGATGCCTTTTCTTATGCCATCTGCCAGCATTTCAACACAATGATTGTATACACGGTCTGTTTCTCCCTTATTAATCTCATAAGGACGTGTTTTTCTGCATACATCTGTTAACATATCAAGCATCATAAATGTCCATACTGCCTCAAGCACAGCACTCACACCAAGAAGGAACACTCCCGGGTGGTTTCTTTTTGTATCATTGACATCAGTTGTAAGAATAGGTACATCCGAAAATCCCGAAGCATCAAGACCTTTTCTTAAAAGTCCTGCATAATGTGACATACGGCAGTCGCACTGGAACTTTACCATACCTACAGCTACCTCATCGTGATTATAGTTACCTCTCTTAAGTTCAGCTATAAGTTCACCTATAACCATCTGTGCTGGAAAACATATGTCATTGTGTACATATTTCTTTCCAAGCTTAATCTCCTCAGTTGAACCTATCGGTATCCTCTTAACCTTAAAGTTCTCCTTTTCAAGTATGCCCTCGAGTATCTTAGACACTTCAACCGATATATTAGGAACAAGTATAGTCCTTACTTTCTTGTCCTTTCTATAGAACTTTGCAGGACTAGGCTCTGTAAGGCTTTCATACATATGCCTTTTTATAAACTGCTCATCACTTATGCTCCTTCGTATCTCTACCGACCTTAAAAATGACTGTATTCTAATGCCAAGTGCGCCAGTAGCATCGCTTTCATCGACCTTAAGAACAAGAGGAGGCTTATGTCCGCTCTCATTCATTATTCGTATTATTTCATCGGAAAGTATTGCATCATGTCCACAGCCAAAGCTTACTATCTGGATATACTCAAGCTCGGGTGTCTTTGCGGCAACCATCGCCGCAGAAAGCATACGTGTGTGGAAGTTATTGGTAATCTCCGCTCTTGTATTGGATAAATCCTGTTCGTTCAACTGCCTTAAGCTGTCTACAGGAAGCACTGATATACCTTTCTTAATAAGCATATGTGATATATTCTTGCTTACAAACGGGTCTGTATGATATGGTCTTCCCGCCAGCACAACAACAAACTTCTTATGTTTCTTTGCATCCTCTAACACCTCATCTGCCATACTGACAAGTGTGTCCTTGAACTCATCCCTTGCCGCTTTTGCCTGCTTATATGCTTCTTCTGCCTCATTTTTTGTTACGCCAAGCTCATCTGTGGCATACTTAATAATCTGGTGTCTTCTGTCCTTTACAGAAAACCAGTGGAATATAGGTGTATCAAACTTAACGCCGTATCTTTCCTCAGGAGTCTGTGAGTTTCTGACAACCATAGGATAGCCCATGACTACTGAACATACATAAGGGCTTAACTTATCAGTTCCCTCCGGTGGCATATGCATAACATACGGCATAAATATCCTGTCGACCTTCTGGTTTACAAGACTTTCTATATGTCCGTGTACAAGCTTTGCAGGAAAACATATTGTATCAGAAGCAACATACTTAAGACCATTTTCGTACATTCTTCTGTTGCTCTTCTGCGATATCTTAACATTATATCCAAGTGCCTTTAAAAATGTTGTCCAGAAGGGCATACTGTCCCAGAATTCGAGTACGCGTGGAATACCTACAGTGACATTTTTCTCATCGGACACCCTTGTATAATCATAATTCTTAAACAGCAGTCTTTCTCTTGCTGCAAATACATCAACAGGAGTGTAGGCTTCTTCTTCCTCAACAGCTGCCGCAGTCTGCTTTTTGGCTTCACTCTCTGCATTTTTCAGACCTTTTTCTTTATCAGCAATATCTGTGGCACGCTTGGCAGCTGCATTGTCAGGCAGAAGTCCATTCTCACACCTGTTACCTGTAACCCATGTTCCTCCATCTGGAAAATGCATTATATTACGCATACAGTGATTGCCACAGTGCTCACATCTTACACCCGATTCAGTTGTATATTCAAATGTTCTTACAGCCTCAAAGCCAATGAAAGAAGTGCTTTCATTATCCGCATAACCATACTGTTTAATATGCTGCTTTGCCGCAAGCGCCGCTCCTACAGCACCCATTTCACCCGGATATGGTGCAAGCGTGACATCCATTGACAGATACTCTTCTATTGCACGAAGCACAGCCCTGTTTCTGAAAGTTCCACCCTGAACAACAACTCTGTTTCCAAGCTCTGACGTATTAGCTATCCTTACAACCTTTGTGAACACATTTTCAATGATAGAACGGCAAAGACCCGCCATAATATCCTGTGGCTGCTTGCCATCTCTCTGCTCATTGATGATAGTGCTGTTCATAAACACTGTACAGCGGCTTCCAAGGTGGGCAGGATTATTTGATGCAAATGCTTTGTCTGCTATATCTGAAACATCTATTCCAAGATTAACTGCAAAGTTCTCAAGAAACGAACCACACCCTGATGAACAGGCTTCATTCAGCATAATGTTTGTTATAACGCCGTCATTTAGCCATATAGCCTTCATATCCTGTCCGCCTATATCAAGTATAAATGTCGTATCAGGATAATACTTCTGACAGCCTATAGTGTGCGCAACTGTTTCCACTGTATGATAGTCAGCACGCAGCGCCTTTGCAAGAAGGTGTTCTCCATAGCCTGTTGTTCCAAGTCCAAGACACTTTAAGGTTATTCCTTTACTCTTATACTTATCATATATCTGCACAATGCCATGCTTGACTACCTTAAGAGGGTCGCCATGATTGTTCGCATAAAATCTGTCAATAACCTGCTCATTTTCATCTATAAGCACGAACTTGGAGGTTGTACTTCCTGAGTCTATACCTAAGTACACATTCAGTACGCCATCCTTAACTTCGGTTTTATAGTCCTTACACACATCATATAACTCTTTATCGTGTCTTTCATTGAACTTATCAAGCTCCTCCTGTGTCTTAAAGAACGGCTCACTAACTCTCTTATCGCAGGCATAATCCTCTGAATTATACGACTGCAACCTGTCGAGCAGTTTACCGAATGTAACATATTCCGCCTTATCTGCAAATATATTATCTATAGCCACCGCTGTACCGTAGGCAACGATAGTTTCCGCATGCTCCGGCACAACTATGTCATCACCCTTAAGCTCCAGCCTTTCTGCAAACACCTTTATAAGTGTAGGATTAAATGTAAGCGGACCACCCTCAAATATTATAGGCGGCTTAAGCTCAAGTCCCTGTGAAAGTCCTCCTATTGTCTGCTTTGCTATGGCATGAAATGTCGACAGGGCCATATCGTTTCTGTCTGCGCCCTGTATAAGAAGCGGCTGTATATCAGTCTTTGCAAATACACCACATCTTCCTGATATATCATATACAGTGCTTCCCTTAGAAGCCATACTCTCAAACTTATCTGATGAAATGCCAAGAAGTGAAGCTATCTCATCTATAAATGCACCAGTACCGCCAGCACAGCTGCCATTCATTCGCATATCAGAAGTCTGTAGCTTATCTGTATTCTTATCATAATAAAAGAATATAACTTTTGCATCCTGTCCTCCAAGCTCAATAGCTGTCCTTACATCAGGATAGAGCCTCTGGACTGCCGCAGCATTGGCAACAACCTCCTGTATATAATGTATCCCAAGTGCCTTGCTTACAGGCTTGCCGCCAGAACCACACACAGCCGCCTTAAAGCTTACATCCCTGCCAAAGTGTCCTGCTGCCTCCTCTAACAGCAATCTCGCTGTTTCTACCTGTCTTGCATTGTGTCTTACGTATCTTGAATATTCAATCTTATTCGTACTAATATCTGTAACAACTATCTTGACAGTTGTTGAACCTACATCTATTCCAACTCTCATACATCCGCAATTCTTCTGTATATCACCTGTCATAACCTCTGCCTGACCTTTTCTTATAATCTTTCCGATATTATTCTGCTGTCAGCTTATTTCTTTTCTTTACATCTGGTTAAGAAATGGAAGTATATCCTCTACATTTTCAAGAATATAATCTGCGCCTGCATTTTCCAATTCATCAGCCTCTGCAAAACCATATCTTAAGCCGATAGACTCTATGCCAGCATCCTTAGCACCAAGCACATCATCTTTTCTGTCACCTATCATTATCGCATCTGCCTTAACATCATAAATATCTGTGGCTGGAATGTCTTTAAGCTTTATAATCTGGCTTATTACCTCTTCGATAACATCATCCTTGTGTCTTCTTTTACCACCTTCAAGCTCACTTCCAACAGCCACATCAAAGTACTCTTCTATATCAAAATGCTTAAGTATAGTAGGCACATATATTTCAGGCTTACATGTGGCAAGTGCAACTATATACCCCTCTTTCTTTAGGCCTGCAAGAAACTCTTTTATGCCATCAAAAAGCTTATTCTCATATAGTCCTGTATCAGCATATCTTTCCCTGTAGTAAGCAACTGCCTTTAATGAGTCTTCATCACTCAGACCGTGAAATCTTGTAAAGCTTTCATTCAATGGTGGTCCTATATATCTTTTTAAAACCGCCATATCATTTTCTGTTATTCCCATCTTTTCAAGTGCATACTGTACACTTTTTGTTATGCCTTCACTTGAGTCTGTTAAAGTTCCATCAAGGTCAAGTAATATGTATTTTTTCCTCATATAAATATTCCTCCGTATTAATCCGTAAAGTAAGAAACGGGGTGTCAGAACCCCGACATTAAAAAGAATTCTGACACCCTGATATTAAGTATTATACTATTGAATTGTGATTTGACAACTAAGATTCTTTATTGTTTATAGTAATATTAGAAACTCCCTCCAGACCGTCAACACTGATATTCTTATCAGTCTTAGCCTGTATAGTGTTTGCTTTCATTACATCTGTTATATCAAAACCTGTAGTTTCCTTGATTGACTCTATTGTCTTTGCAAGTACAGATGGAACATATCCACCCATCTGTCCTACTCCTGAACCATTGGCAGTATCACCACTGTCAATAATAGTTACCTTGTCGATGCTCTGGAGAGGTTTTGCAACCTGCTCTGCCATCTGTGGAAGTACCTTGACAAGCATTTCCATCATAGCTGCCTGACCGTACTTCTCATAGGCTTCAGCTTTCTTTTCCATAGCCTCGGCCTCTGCTATACCCTTAGCCTTAGTAGCTTCTGCCTCTGCTATACCAGTCTTTGCTATGGCATCAGCTTCTGCCTGTGCTTTCAGTGCAATAGCCTCCGCTTCTGCCTGTGCCTCAACCTTTCTTGACTCCGCTCTTGCCTCCGCTTCTGCTATTTTTCTATACTTTTCAGCATCTGCATCAGCCATCTGCTTTGCCTTCTCAGCATTAGCCGGCTCTACAATAGTTACCCTTAAGCTTTCCTTAGTTCTTTCAGCCTGCTTCTGGGCAAGTTCTATGTTCTTCTGCTCTGATGCAATCTGAACCTGAATCTGTGCTTCTGCTATCTCTTTCTGTCTCTGCTGCTTAAGAAGTTCCGCATCCATCTGAGCCTGAATAACATCCTTCTGTGTTATGTTAGACTGGATATCGTGTGCAAGCTCTGCCTTCGCCTGTGCTGTCTGCTGCTCCTGCATATAATTGGCTTCAAGCACGGCCTTATCCTTTGCTGCCTGAGCGATGTCTGCCTCTGCCTTTAACTTGGCTGACTCACCCTCCTGACGTGCCTGTGAAGTCTTAATCTGCATATCTCTTGCAGCTTCTGCCTTCTGGATTTCGGCATCCTTCTTTCTCTGGGCAATCATACCATCACCAAGAGCCTTAATATATCCATTCTCATCTGATATATCAGTGATTGTAAAATTCTTTACTTCAAGACCCATATTGCCAAGCTCAGTACCAACCACTTCCTGTACTCTTGAAGAGAATTCCTCTCTCTTCTGATACAGTTCTTCTACTGTCATGGTAGCAATGATTTCTCGAAGCTTACCTTCAAGTACTGCTATGGCTGTTCCCTGAATGTTATCGATAATCTCTTTCTCGTTACGTCCTGTGAACTGCTCGATGGCTGTCAATATGCTGCCTTTTTCATTTCTTACCTTGATAACTGCTGTTGTAATAACGCTGATTGGAACACCCTGACTTGAAAGACTGCTTCTTGTTGCCACGCTGAGTGGTATATTACCAAGAGATATATAATCAATTCTTTCAAATACTGGTATTACAAGTCCACCACCACCAGTGATGACTCTCTTCTTCATACCTGTTACAACACCTGCTTTGTCCTGTGGAACTTTCTTCCACATTCTTAGAACTACTGTAAGAATGAGCACTATTCCTACTACGGCTGCCACAATTCCTATAAAACTGGATTCTGCTCCATATCCCATAACTGCCTCCCATTTCTGGCTATACTGTGCATAATAAGCATATTATACATAACATACTTATTACACTATATAACCATATCCTTAATTAATTGTTACCCTGCTGATACTTTATAAACCGCTGCTTTCCTGCATCTGTACTTAAAATCCCATACAGGCATACACAGCCTTCAGGCCTATAACTATTTATCAGCATATTTATCTTCCAGATGTGATGCACTTTCGACTATAACATAATCGCCATCAAATCTTAAGATACTAACCTTTTTATCCTGCTTTATCTCTTCCCCGTCTACGGACTTTGCAGGATAGGATACATTAGAGCCTGTGCTTAACTGCACACTTACAGCCCCAACTCCGTTTACAGGTATCATATTACTCACAATTCCTGTTCTTAAAAGTATTTCTTCTTTCTCTGCAGCAAAGTTTTCAATCTTTTTTAATCTTTTGATTGCCGACTGAAGTGCCACAGCACATATATACCCTGCTACAAGACCTATTATTATGATAACCTTTTCTGACAGCCTGCCATCAAGAATAAGTCCTAAGCTGCCAAATATAAGCGACCATAAGCACAAGCTGTTAATGGAAAAAGGCAGGAAGTCCAATATCATATCCTGTCCGAATTCCAGCTGCAATACATCTATTGATATAAAATCAACAAAGCCGTCAAACAGGTTAAGCACAATACTGCAAAAAGGTATCAGAATACCAATTATTATACACGCCATGCATATTGTATGAAACATACTCCCCTCTCCCTTCGATTGTATTAACACAGTCTTTAAAAATATGGTATTATGTCACATACACAATACCATATATTTATATCTTTTACAAGTAATTAAAATCTATTATATGTATTAGTCTGCATATCATCTGTAAGAGCTGATATATAGTCTGAATACTTCTTGTTAAGTACATTAGATGCTATAGTTTCATCCATACTTCCATCATATGACTTACTTATGAAATATAATATATAATAGCAGTGTTCTGATGTATCCTCTACAACTGTAACATCTCCTGCATTACGTTCATCAGAAAGAAGCCATTCAGATGTTCCTGATTCCATATCAGAGCTTGTAATCTTTGACTTTAATGAGCCTTCATCATTGTCATACTTCGACTCACCATCTGCTGCATTTCTTCTGCAAAGGTCTATAAATGCCTGCTCGCTTGTTGCACCTGCTGCAAACTCATCAGCCTTTGCCTTAGCCTGCTCCATCTCACCATCTGTAGAGTCAACTGCTGTTACTGTGAACTCTCTGTAATCCACCTGATCGTAAATATCCTTATTCTCTTCATAATAGTTCTTAATCTCATCATCTGTTGCCGCAAACTCATCTGTAAGCTCACGCTGGTATGCATTGGCTTTAAGATATTCCATTACATACTTCTTTACATTGCTTTCTGTTGCATACTGTCCAAGACTCTGCTTGTAATAATCCTTAATGCTCTTTCCTGCATCTGAAGCTGCATCGCTTATCTGCTGTGTAAAGTCAGCATAGTCATCATCGCCTGTTGTGTACTCATATCCGCCTGCATCTGCATCCTTTATAAGCGCCTTGTATTCCTTGATAGTTGTAAGTGCATTGTCTGCAAAATACTCATACCATGTCTTGCCTGTCTGTGAGTTAGTCTGACTCTTATCATTCTGTGAGCTGCTGTAACCCATGTATGAATAGTAATCTGCCATAGTCATACTTCCATAGAAGGACTGTGACATAAGCGCATTCTTTGATACATTGTAATACATATCAAACTCAATCTGGCTTATATTGCTGCCATCAACACTTATAAACTTGTTATGAATTCTGTTATATCTTGTTCCAAATATAACTGCCACGGCTATTATAATACCAGCAAGAACACCCGCTCCTACAGCCCTGAATATAACCTTTTCTCTCTGTAATCTCTTCTCCTCTTCTCTTCTTTTAGCCATTTTCCTGTCATACTTGGTCATAACCTTTTCAGTACTGACATTCTGCGCTTTATTCTTAGAATTATTAGCACTATTGCCTGCCATAATTATTAATCCTCCATTATACTTTCTTTTATGATGTCAAGCTGTCTTATCCATGCTGCACTGCTTGCATCGCTTGGCATTCTTAAGTCGCCGCGTGGTGATACAGCGACAGAACCTACCTTAGGTCCATCTGGTAAACATGACCTCTTAAACTGCTGTGCAAAAAATCTCCATGTAAATGTACGAAGCCACTTATATATAGTCTTCTCATCGTATTCACCTGCAAATGCTATCTTTGCAATTCTGAAAAGCTTCTTTGGTTCAACACCAAATCTTAACATATGATACATAAAGAAGTCGTGAAGCTCATAAGGTCCTACAAGGTCTTCTGTCTTCTGCTGTATAGTTCCATCCTCATTAGGTGGTAAAAGCTCCGGACTTACCGGTGTATCAAGCACATCTGATAACACATCTGATAATTCATTGTTTCCACATGTATCTGCATAATATCTTACAAGATGTCTTACAAGTGTCTTAGGAACTGAAGCATTGACACCATACATTGACATATGGTCGCCATTATATGTTGCCCAGCCAAGTGCAAGCTCTGACATATCGCCTGTACCTATAACCATACCATTTGTCTGGTTAGCTATATCCATAAGTATCTGTGTTCTCTCTCTTGCCTGTCCATTCTCATAAGTAACATTATGAACTGACTCATCATGTCCAATATCTTCAAAATGCTGCTTAACTGACTTTCTTATGTTGATTTCCCTAAGTGTCGCTCCAAGCTTTTCACTCATCTTGACAGCATTATTATATGTCCTGTCTGTTGTTCCAAAGCAGGGCATTGTAACGCATGTTATTCCCTTTCTGTCAAGTCCTGAAAGGTCAAATGCCCTTACAGTAACAAGCAGTGCAAGTGTGGAGTCAAGTCCGCCTGATATACCGATAACAGCACTCTTGCAGCCTGTATGCTCAAGTCTTTTCTTAAGTCCATATGTCTGTATGTCAAGAATTTCCTCACATCTTGCATCCCTTTCATACTTGTCATCCGGTACGAATGGTGCTTTGTCAAAAAATCTCTTAAGCTTAAGCTCTCTTTGCATAATATCAGGACAGCTTACATATACATAGCCCTCATCCGCTGCTTTATCTTCATCAACTGTAAATGTAGACATTCTCCTTCTTTCAGACCATATCCTGTCAATATCAATATCTGCATATACAGCTTCATTCTTAAACTTTGTGGCTTCTGCAAGCAGTGAACCATTCTCACTTATTATGTTGTGTGCGCCAAACACAATATCCTGTGTCGATTCGCCATCACCTGAACTTGCATACACATAACCGCATACAAGCCTTGCCGACTGACCTTTTACAAGATTTTTCCTGTAAGCTGCCTTTCCTATAGTTTCATTACTTGCCGATGCATTTACTATAAGCGTAGCACCATTAAGCGCATGTCTTATGCTTGGTGGCTGTGGTGTCCACAAGTCCTCACATATCTCTGCTGCCACCTTTAACTTAGGGCAGTTGTCAAAGCTGTATATAAGGCTTCCACCAAAGTACACCTCATCCTTATCTATCTTAACAGTCACATTTTTCTTAAAACCTTCTGTAAACTGTCTTCTTTCATAAAACTCACCATAATTAGGTATGAACATCTTAGGTACAAGTCCCTTTATATGTCCGTTCATAACCGCTGCAACAACATTGTACAGCTTTCCATGATACATATATGGAAGTCCTGCCATAACAAGCATACCCTCATAAGCTGATGTATAATCCCTTATGTCAAGAAGCACACCCATAGCTTCATTGATAAGTGTGTCCTGTAAGAACAGGTCATTACATGTATATCCTGTTATACATAACTCTGGAAATACCGCTACGGCCGTATCACATGCATATGCTTCGCTGATAAGCTTTTTTATCTGTTCTCCATTGAATACACAGTCACCCACTTTTATCTTAGGTGTCAACGCTGCTACTCTGATATATCCGTCTTTCACTGCTATTCTCCCTTTAAAAGTATTTTCTATCAGTATATCAAACCTACCAGACATTTACAATAGACTTACATTAAATCACAAATAAGTCACAAATCAAAAAAACAGCTATCCAGTGCATTATATCACCAGATAGCCGTAAAACTATAAATATACTATATTTATTTACTTTGAAAATGCTGACGAAACCTCTGTTGCCATCTCTTTCATTCCGTCTTTGGCAGTTTCCATCATATCTTTTGCACCTGTCGCCGCATCTGTGGCTATCTCTTTAATGCCTGTTGCCGCATCTGTAACTATTTCCTTAGCTCCTGTAGCAGCATCTGTCATAAGATTTTCTACTGTATTTCTGTTATTACTTCCTGAACCAGTATTACTCCCGCTTTCAGAGTCAGTCTTTGCTCCACAGCCCACAAGCACTGATATGACAGTAATAAGCATAGCGCCAACTACAATCCATTTCAACTTACGCATATAATATCCTCCTTTAATACCTTATCAGATTATATTATTTACATACATACGGATTATATTCACGCTGTTGGTATATTTAAAATTACAAATATATCTTTTAAACTTATATTGTCTTTTTAAATAAATATGCTTATGACTTGTTTTGTCATTATGATATAACTATGCCTTCAACTGATGGCTTAAGTACTTATACAATATAACAGTCACAATACCATCTATGAGTGCCTTTATTATGTTAAATGGCGCTACTGCAAGTGCAACAAATGAAAATACATCTGTGATTGATGCATTTACCTTTGTTCCCATTGCAATAAGGACATCAAGAGGTATTCCATATAACTCTGAGTACTTTGGCAGCAGATACCACGCATTAAGAAGCATTCCGGCTATAACAAGTATAACACCACCTGCTATAAGTGAAATCATTGCCATTTTTCTTGTTTTCTTAGTGTGATATATAATGGCTGCCGGCACAACATACATACATCCTAATATGAAGTTCGCAAAGTCACCGACAAATGCAGTTGTTGTTCCCTTCATACAGAAATGCAGTATAACCTTTACAGCTTCGATAATAACTCCGGCACAAGGTCCTAACATAAATGAACCTATAAGCACAGGTATCTCACTGAAATCAATCTTATAAAAGCCCGGTGCTATGAAAGGTATCGGGAAATCAAAGTACATAAGTATTACCGCGATAGCTGAAAGCATCGCCATAATTACTGTCTTGTTGACCTTTGTTTTCTCAGACGTGAACTTAACATCTGTCTTTTTTTCTATGAGCACCTCACTGCCCCTTGCTATGGCAAATACACCAATCATAAGAAGCAGTGATATTCCAACAAACTCAATGTTTTTCTGGATTGTATCTAATAATCCCTGCATTTATACTCCACCTTTACTTAAGATTAGAAATATTACCAACACTTACACGTAATACTCTGTGACCCTCAAGCAGCTTGTTATCTATTCTTATGAATACGACAACTCTTATCTTCTCATCTGTCTTTGTCTTGAAGAAATGTTCGTAGCACGCATATCTCTGGTCGATAAATGTTTCACGAAGCTCTGTTATTATACCTTCATAATCAACATCCGGCACAATATCCCTGAATGTAAGGCCATTTTCCATGTCTTCCTCTGTGTAACCAAGCATTTTAACAAAACCTTCATCAATATTGATTATCTTGCCGCTTCTCATCTCCATAGCAAAACGTGTGAACGGGAGTTTTTTCATTAAATTATCTGCCATAGCTTTTGTCCTCCATAATTATATGTTTTATATTATATATATTGTAACTATTTTACTGCTTATTATATTATGGTACCTATTTTGTCAGTCTGGCAAACCAATAATAACCGATTTGCCAGATTAACAGATATTACTTAGATAATGTCGCAAGTCTTTCTTCAACCTGTGCAAGCATATTAGAATACTTCTCAAGCTTAGCCTTTTCTTCATCTATCTTAGCCTGTGGAGCCTTAGATGTGAACTTCTCGTTGTTAAGCATTCCATTACATCTTGCTATTTCCTTGTGTAACTTATCTTCTTCCTTCTTAAGTCTTTCTATCTCTTTGTCGATATCAACAAGCTCTGCGAAAGGAATATATATAACTGCACCGGCAATAACTGTAGATACAGCATCCTCTGGAATGTCTGTCTTATCAGCCTGAACCTTTACATCACTTGCATAGCCAAGTGTTGCAAAGAATACTTTGCCATTTTCAAATATGCTTCTTATTCCTTCATCCTCTGAAACTACATATACAAGTGCCTTACGGCTAGGTGCTACATTCATCTCAGCTCTTACATTTCTGATATTACGGACAGCTGTCTTAATTGTTTCGATAGCATTTTCATCTTCTGAATAATTATTATCTTCTGTATATACAGGCCATGAGCTTATCATAATAGACTCTTCCTCATCCTGAATATTACAGAATATTTCTTCTGTAATGAATGGCATATATGGGTGGAGAAGCTTAAGTGCATCTATAAGAACCTTCTTTAACGTCCATATAGCTGCTGTCTTAGTTGTATCCTCATCATTGTAAAGACGTGGCTTAACCATCTCGATATACCAGTCACAGAATTCTTCCCAGATAAAGTCATTAAGCTTGGCAACTGCTATACCAAGGTCGTACTTTTCCATATTGTCTGTAACTTCCTTAATAAGTGAATTCATCTTTGATAATATCCACTTGTCTGCTGCTGTAAGATTAGCTGGCTTCTCATCTGTAGCCTTTATCTTATTATCAGGGTCGTTCATCATTATAAATCTTGAAGCATTCCATACCTTATTAGCAAAGTTACGGCTTGCCTCAACTCTTTCCCAGTAGAAACGCATATCATTACCAGGTGCATTACCTGTGATAAGTGTGTATCTTAAAGCATCTGCGCCATACTTATCTATAACCTCGAGTGGGTCGATACCATTGCCAAGTGACTTACTCATCTTACGTCCCTGTGAATCTCTGACAAGTCCGTGGAATAATACCTTGCCAAATGGCTTCTTGCCCATCTGCTCATATCCTGAGAATATCATTCTGATAACCCAGAAGAATATAATATCATATCCTGTTACAAGTACATCTGTAGGATAGAAGTAGTCAAGCTCAGGTGTCTTATCAGGCCATCCAAGTGTTGAGAATGGCCAGAGTGCTGATGAGAACCATGTATCAAGTGTATCAGGGTCCTGCTCCATATTAGTACTTCCACACTTAGGACATGTGCATACCTTATCCTTGGATACTACCATCTCACCACAATCCTTACAGTAGTAAGCTGGTATTCTGTGTCCCCACCATAACTGTCTTGATATACACCAGTCTCTTATGTTATCAGTCCAGTTAAAGTAAGTCTTATCCATAGAAGCTGGAACAAGCTCGATATCACCATTCTTAACGCCTTCAACAGCTGGCTTGATAAGCTCATCCATCTTAACGAACCACTGCTGTTTAATCATAGGCTCAACTGTTGTCTTACATCTGTCGTGTGTACCTACATTATGAACGTGGTCTTCAACACTAACTAAAAGTCCCTGTGCATCAAGGTCAGCTACCATGGCTTTTCTTGCTTCATATCTGTCCATACCTGCATACTTGCCACCAAGATTATTGATTGTAGCATCATCATTAAGTATATTAATCTCTGGAAGGTTATGTCTTTTACCAACTTCAAAGTCGTTAGGGTCATGGGCTGGAGTAATCTTAACAACACCAGTTCCAAATTCCTTATCAACATAGCTGTCTGCGATAATAGGTATCTTTCTGTCTGTAAGTGGAAGGTATACTTCCTTTCCAATAAGGTCTGTGTATCTTTCATCATCTGGATTAACAGCAAGTGCTGAGTCACCAAGAAGTGTTTCAGGACGTGTAGTAGCTATCTCTACAAATCTTCCTTCCTCACCAACCACAGGATAGTTGATATGCCAGAAATGTCCTGCCTGCTCCTCATGCTCAACTTCTGCATCTGATATAGATGTGTTACATACAGGACACCAGTTTACAATTCTTGAACCCTTGTATATAAGACCTTTTTCATATAACTTGCAGAATACTTCAAGAACGGCCTTAGAACAGCCTTCATCCATTGTAAATCTCTCTCTGTCCCAGTCACATGATGAACCAATCTTCTTTAACTGGCTTGTGATAGTTCCACCGTATTCTTTCTTCCATTCCCATGTTCTTTTAAGGAAGCCCTCTCTTCCAAGCTCATGCTTGTCAATACCTTCTTCCTTTAAAGCATTAGTAACCTTTACTTCTGTTGATATACTTGCATGGTCTGTTCCCGGAACCCATAATGCTTCATAACCCTGCATTCTCTTAAAACGGATAATTATATCCTGCATTGTGTTATCAAGTGCATGTCCCATATGCAGCTTACCTGTTATATTAGGTGGTGGCATAACTATAGTAAATGGTTTCTTGCTTCTGTCTACTTCAGCGTGAAAATACTTCTTATCAAGCCACTTCTGATACAATCTGTCTTCTATTTCTGAAGGATTGTAATTCTTCTCTAATTCCTTACTCATGGTACTGATTCCTTTCTATATCCTAAGAAAACAATATGTTGTACAGGTTTAAAAGCTTTACCGTTAAGACACGGACACCTTTCAACTCTGACATCATATTATTACCTTATAATCTCAATCTGTTTAATCATAATATTACCAGAGGAAAATGTCAACACGCCTCTATTTCTTTAATGTTAAATTCACTGCCCTGAAGCAGATATGTATGCCCGCTTCCGCACTCTGGACACGTTTTCCCATATTGTATCGTGCTGTATCTGTTATGGCAGTCTTCACAGTATGTTATAGCAGGAATTTTCTCTATAACAAGCTCTGACTCCACTAGCAGCTCTTCTTTCTTAATTGCCCACTTCCAGCAGTCTGTCAGGTATGTGTCTATAACTGTCGACACTTCTCCTAATTCAAGCACTACCTTTGTTATCTTTTCTATGTCATTCTGGATGGCTACTTCTTTAAGGTCATCTATTATGTGAAATACAACGCCTAATTCATGCATATTGTTTCCTCGTATTATATATGTAGTAGTTTTTACAGACCCTCTCCAAGGTCTTCATAACTATTCAGTCATAGTCTTGTCTCTCTTCAAATGTGGTGGTTTGCAATGACATAACTGTGACGGACGGACGATATAAGATATGGGACGGGAGGTGTTTTGGTAATAATGCGTAATGCACACTTGAAAGCTGTTTGTGATAGTTCTTAAACTTTCCCTTCAACCCACAGCAGCGATTTGACACGGATGTCAAATCGAGCGAAAACGAAACAGGACGTTTCGTATAAGCAGCTGCGTCCACAGAAAAGCATCTGCGGAAAGTTTTAGAAATATCCAGACAGCTTTCTGGTGCGTGAAGCTTTATTACCGAAACACCTCCCGACCTTTATGCGTCCGTCATTAATATAATAATATCAGGTAACGCAATCCTCTGACACCCTAATTCTTCTTGCCAGAAAACTTTATCTTAATAGCCTGCTTAGCCCCATAAGGAAGAATATACTTAAGCTTATCTTCACTCTTTCTCATAGTACTGCACTCTGGAAGGTCCCTGTTAAGATGTATGGCGTCAAACTCACACTTAGTTGTACATATACCACAACCAATACATTTGTTAGGGTCAACAACAGATGCGCCACAGCCTAAACATCTGGCTGTTTCAGTCTTAACCTGTTCCTCTGTAAATGTGAGCTTTGCATCCCTGAATGACTTCTTTGTGTCAATAGCCTTATTAACTCCCGGAACCTGTCTACTGCTGTTATCATATCCCTCAACCTTGATATTATCCTTATCAAGCTCGATGAAATCTCTTCTGTTACGTCCGATAGTAAGTGAGCTGTGTGGCTGTACATATCTGTGTATAGATATAGCTGCCTCCTTACCTGCTGCAATAGCATCTATGGCAAATCTTGGTCCTGTGTATACATCACCACCGATAAATACATCTGGGTCTGTTGTCTGGTATGTAAGCTTGTCAGCCTTTACTCTCACACCGTCAACTTCAACCTTAGTACCCTTAAGAAGGTCGCCCCATATAGTAGACTGTCCTATACTTAAGAATACATGACGACAGGCGATAGTCTTAGTATCATTCTCATCATACTGTGGGTTGAAACGTCCATTTGCATCCTTAACAGATGTACATTTCTTAAGCACGATACCTGTAACCTTTCCATTCTCTGTAAGAATTTCCTTAGGTCCCCAGCCACAGTCAAGCTTAACACCCTCTTCAAGTGCTTCCTCAACTTCTTCATCCGATGCAGGCATATTATCCCTGTCCTCAAGGCAGAACATTGACACGTTATAATCACCAACTCTTGTGCTTGTTCTTGCAACATCGATAGCAACATTACCACCACCGATTACAACAACGTCACCTTCAAGTGGATATTCGTGAGCTGTTCCAGCCTCTTTTAAGAAATCGACTGCTGATACTACACCATCTGCATCTTCGCCGTCAATTCCAGCTTTTCTTGAGCCCTGACATCCGATGGCTATATAGAAAGCCTTATATCCCTGCTTCTTTAATTCATCTATAGTAATGTCCTTACCTACTTCAACACCCGTTTTTATATCTACACCCATCTGGCGTATAACGTCTATTTCAGCTTCAACGACATCCTTTTCAAGCTTAAATGATGGAATACCATATACAAGCATACCTCCGGCTTTTTCATTCTTTTCAAATACAGTTGGCTTATAGCCTTTTTCTGCAAGATAGAAAGCACATGAAAGACCAGCAGGTCCTCCACCTATTATAGCAACCTTTTCATCAAAATAGCCCTTAGTTGCTGGTACTACTGGTTCTGGGATATAGCGTGTTTCAGCCTTTAAGTCCTGCATAGCAATAAACTTCTTAACTTCATCTATAGCTATAGCCTCGTCAATAGTTCCTCTTGTACATGCATCCTCACATCTTCTGTTACATACGTGTCCGCATACTGCTGGGAATGGATTTTCCTTCTTTATAAGTGCAAGAGCATCCTTAAATCTTCCCTGTGCTGCCATCTTAAGATAACCCTGAACCGCTATATGCGCTGGACAGGCTGTCTTGCATGGTGCTGTACCTGTATCATAACAGTTAATTCTGTTCTTATCTCTATAGTCCTCTGTCCACATATGTGGTCCCCACTTCTGCTCTGATGGAAGTGGCATCTTAGGATACTTGACTTCTGCGCCATCCTTTGTACATAACTTCTGTCCAAGCTTAACTGCACCTGCAGGACAATACTCCACGCATCTTCCACATGCTACGCAGTTTTCCTTTGTAACCTTTGCAACATATGCAGAACGTGACATATTAGGAGTATTGAATAACTGTGAGGTTCTCAGCGCATAACAGACATTTACATTACAGTTACATATAGCAAATATCTTATCCTGTCCATCTATGTTAGTAATCTGGTGGACGAAACCATTATCCTCAGCCTTCTTGAATATTTCAAGTGCCTCTTCCTTAGTGATATAATGACCGCCCTTACCTGTTTCTACAACGTAGTCAGCCATATCACCTACTGCTATACACCAGTCCTCTGGGTCATCCGCACAACCCTCATCATATGTTTTTCTTGACTTACGGCATGAACATGGACTTGCTGCATACTTTCCTTCATACTTATCTAACCAGTATGATATCTTTTCAAGCGAAATAGCCTGATTATTCATATCTATAGCCTTTTCAACAGGTATAACATGCATACCTATTCCTGCGCCTCCTGGTGGAACCATAGGAGTTATCTTTTCAAGTGGAAGGCGGCTCATACGCTCAAAAAACCTTCCCATCTCCGGATGTTCTTCAAGTACTGTTGAGTTCATATTAGTAAATTCTGCACTTCCCGGAACAAACATAGGAAGAACATACTGCTTTTCGTGCTGTTCATTCTCCCAGTTATACTCTAAAAGTCCGTTAAACGCCATCTGCTCTAACTGCTTTTCAAGCTCTTTTTCTTCCATTCCTGTTATCTTAACCATCTGCTTAAGAGTCTTTGGCTTACGCACACCCATTTTCAAGGCAATCTCTGCCTGCTCATCTGTGCATATAGGTGCTAAGCCCCAATACTCAGGACTGTCTGCTGTCAGCTTCTCAAAGCCTAACTTGATAGGCACTCTGTCTGTTATCATCTTGCCAAGTCTTAAGACTGGCTCTCTTACCGGAAGTTCCGGATGTGGATTTTTGAATTCTTCTTTACTCATAAATGTCCTTTCTACCGCATACATATGGCGGCTTTTATCCTCTTTATATAATTCTTTATTATTAAAATTAACTAAGCATTTTTCCATTCTGTGACCTGTGACTTAAGCCATCCAGTCCACTCTGTCATACCCTCGCCTGTCTTTGCACATATAGGTATAACCTTTGCATCAGGATTTCTTTTAGCTATATACTCTTTGCATTTATCTATATCAAAGTCAAAGTAAGACAGTACATCAATCTTATTGATAAGCACAACATCACATACCGAAAACATAAGTGGATACTTAAGTGGCTTATCATCTCCCTCTGGCACCGAAAGAATCATAACATTCCTAACAGCTCCCGTATCAAACTCCGCTGGACAGACGAGATTGCCTACATTCTCAAGTACAACAAGGTCAACATCCCCTGTGCCAAGCTCATCCATGCCCTGTCTTGTCATATCTGCATCAAGATGACACATTCCTCCAGTGTGAAGCTGTATTGCCTTAGCGCCTGTATCAGCAATCGTCTTTGCATCAACATCTGAATCTATATCAGCCTCCATAACACCTATTCTTATATCATCCTTTAACATCTCTATGGTTCTTGTAAGTGTTGTTGTCTTTCCAGAACCCGGCGATGACATAAGATTAAGAAGAAATACTCCTTCTTTTTTCAGGTCATCTCTTAGAAGCTTTGCACGTTCATCGTTACTTTCAAATACACTCTTCTTGACTTCAATAACTCTTACGTCCTTCAAACTTTACCTCCATAATATATATTTCGCCCTATCAGACGAAAGTCAAAAAAAGAGCTCTGTGCCAGCACAGCTCTTTTTAGACTTTCGTCTGGCACGGCTCATTGCTTACACATATCTTAACAATATGTTAATTTATTGTCAATTAAAAATAAACCGTTTTTTTTATTTTAGTTTCCGTCTTATATTATATATAGTATACAACCTCTACATAATAAAAGCCAGCATAAATGATAGCTTTTATCAATAATATATCTAAAGCTACCATACATACTGGCTTTAATACCTATATTAACATCTAAAACTATAATACAGAAAGATAGTTATCCATCTCCTCTGACATTTCTTCAAAGTCCTTTCCCATAGACTCTGCTATCTCTCCGTATAAAAGCTTTCTTGCTGTTGTGAGCATCCTGCTGTCTGCCGACTTCATACGTCTTAATTCTTTGGCTCTTTCGTTCTTTATATTAAATAAAGCTCTTACAAGATGCATAAGCTGTACTAAATCCTGTGACTTTACCATCTCATCATACTTCATAGGATGAACCTTTTCATTCAGTTCCTCATCATCCTTGCAATGTTTTGCTCTTGCAATAAGTTTCTCACAACTGTTCTTATCAATGATACTTCTAATCATAACCTTGCTGCTGTCAACTGGTGAATATATAATACCTTTACTGTCATACACCGGCTGAAGAAAATAGTAATCCTTATCAATACCCTTAATAGGTGGCTTTCCAATATCCTCTATCTCACACACACCTACTACACCATAAACAACTTTATCATTGACTTCAAACATATCATTACACCTCTCATATGCACTAAACAAATTATTAAATTATCTCTTACAACCAGGTATAATTATACATCAATTCGACATTTTTTTCAAAACGATTTTGCAAAAAAACAATTAAAATACAATCGTTCAGAATAAAGAGCAATACAAAATACATATAAAATGTTTGTACATTAAAACCAAAATCACTATAAAAGCGCAAAATAAAACAGATTACCTGCATATACCTGCTGGTAATCTGTCTTATAAACCATATATACTATGTCCTGATTATAATTCTTTACTAAATATTCTTATGAAACATAATATCTCATACTTCCATAAATAAATTGTAATTTCCCACTTTATGTAAATACATATATTATAGCTGTTTTATAATTGTATGCCGTTCTTAAACTTCAGACATTATATTCAATAAATCTTAGAAAAGGTCAACCTTTCCTGCAAAACCATTAGCTACATAATAGCAAGCCTTATCTTCTGGCTTAATGTACATTTCAAGTTCACTGATTTCTACATTCTGGCTCTTAGCATCTTCTATAATTCTTGCAAGAAGTGTTTCTTCATCTATCTGATTTCCTTCATACTGGAAGAATACTTCTTTCTTTAAAGCCTTCTTAGCTGTAGTCTTTCTTGTTGTTCTCTTAACTGCTGGCTTTGTTTCAGCTTCCTTCTTAACTGGCTCTTTCTTTGCAGTTTCTTTCTTAGCTGTAGTCTTTCTTGTTGTCTTCTTAGCTGCCTTTTCTGCTGCCGGCTTTCTTCCTCTCTTCTTAGCTGGTGCTGCCTTTGCCTCTGTTACAACAGCCTTTGCTTCTTCTACTACTGCTTTAGCTTCTTCTTTCTTTTCTGCAATATCAGCCTTAACTTCGTTTATCTTTGCTGCTACATCTTCCTTTACCGTCTTCTTTTCTGCTGACTTAGCAGTGGCTGGTTTCTTTGCAGCTGTTTTGCCTGTCTCTTTAACTTCTGTATCTGCTGTCTTGTCAGTTGTTAATGCGTTACCAAATATTTCGTTTGTTTCAACTTTTTTAGTTCTCATAATTACATCCTCCCTAATCAGTCATTACATGTTAAAAAGTTTTTAATAGCATCTGTTGCTTCGTTCTCATCGCTGCCAGCAGCTATAACTTTCACTTCGATGCCTTCTTTTAATCCAAATGCCATAATCCCCATAAGACTCTTGGCATTGATATTTTTTCCTTCGCCCTCAATCTCAATATGACTATCATACTTACATGCTATCTGAACAAGCTCAGCAATCGGATTCTTATGTGTTTTATCAATGTCTGCAACCTTAACCAATTCTGTCATCGCTAACATCCACCTATCTTTCATTTATTAATTACATTTGTAAAATATAACGCAACATTCAGAATAAGTCAATACCTAACTTAAGTCACACAATACATTATATAATCCGGCTTTATCTTTTTCAAGTACTATTTTAAAGCTTTTTACTCTGATAACCCATATGATAAAGTTCGTCCATCTGTGCATCAAATTTCGGCGTAATCTCATAATCTTTAAGTATCTTAACAAGCTGTTTTATTTTTTCATCCTGCGTATTTATTTTGTCCACATTTTCCATAACATCTTTATAAACACTGTCAAGCTCTGTTATTACAGAGTGCTCATTAAGTCCTTCAAGATAACTCAAAAGACCTAATGAATATGCGCACTCGTAATTGCCAGTCATTCTTGCATTTTCATAAAGACACTTGGTAGCTATGGCAGTACTAACAAGTTCAGTTACCATAAACTAAGAATTCATCTCCTCTTTAAATGTCTTAATGTAATCCTTAACTGCTTCTGTATCAAAGTTATGTTCTCTCATAAGCTTAATAAAATGCGAACCAACAATAGCTCCGTCTATAATATCACGAAGTGGCTCTACATCTTTAGCTGTTCTTATTCCAAAGCCCATCATAACAGGTACCGGACTGTTCTTCTTAACGTCTGCAAGATATTCTTTTATCTTTGCATGGAAGTTAGCGCCCTTTCCTGTAACACCCATCTGTGAAACACAGTATACAAAGCCCTTTGCATCCTTTGTAATCATAGGTATACGGTCTTTTGATACAGGGGATACAAGCTGGATTAATATAGGCGCTCCTTCAGCCTTTTCAAGAGCAGCCTTTAACTCTCCCTGCTCCTCATATGGAAGGTCAGGTATAATAAGTCCGTCAACGCCACACTCAGCACATATAGCTGCAAATGCATCAAGACCATAATGATATACAGTATTGTAATACATCATAAATACAACTGGTGTAGTAAGCCCTTCTGTCCTTACTTTTTTCATAAGCTCAAATACCTTTGCAAGTGTTGCGCCACGCTGTATAGCTTCATATGATGCATCCTGTATAACAGGGCCGTCAGCTACAGGGTCAGAAAATGGAACTCCAAGCTCCATAATATCTATGCCCGCCTCCTGCTGTGCGTGCATAATCTTTGCTGTTGTTTCCATATCTGGAAGACCTGCTGTTGTATATGTTATAAATGCTTTCTTACCTTCTGCCTTAAGTGCAGACATCTTTTCTTCTATTCTATTCATTACTTGTTTGTCTCCTCTCCCTTAAGATACTTCTGTACTGTGTGAACATCCTTATCGCCACGTCCTGAAAGGCACATAACTATAGTCTTGCCTTTATACTCACCCTGTGCCATCTTTAACACATGTGCAAGTGCGTGCGCACTCTCAATCGCTGGTATTATGCCCTCTTCCTTGCATAACTCCATAAATGCGTCCATACACTCAGAGTCTGTTATAGATACATACTTTGCTCTTCCGGAATCTCTTAAATATGCGTGTTCCGGACCTACACCCGGATAATCAAGTCCTGCTGATATAGAATGTGCAAGCTTTATATTGCCTGCCTCATCCTGTAAAAGATAAGACTTCATTCCATGAAGCACACCAGGTTCACCAAGCGCCATGGCAGATGCGTGCTTTCCTGTTTCTATACCAAGTCCGCCAGCCTCAACACCTATAAGGTCTACATCCTTGTCATCCATAAAGTCTGCAAACATACCTATGGAATTAGAACCACCACCAACGCAGGCAACTACTGCATCTGGAAGTCTTCCTTCCTTCTCTAATATCTGTCTTCTTGCCTCTGTAGATATTATTCTCTGGAATTCCTTAACCATCTTAGGATATGGATGTGGTCCTACTGCTGAACCTATTACATAAAATGTATCTTCTGCTCTTTCAGCCCATGTTCTTATAGCCTCATTAGTGGCATCCTTAAGTGTTGAACTTCCTGTTGTAACCGGCTGTACTTTAGCACCTAAAAGCTCCATTTTAAATACATTAAGCGCCTGTCTTTCAATATCCTCAGCACCCATATATACTGTACATTCCATACCGAAAAGTGCTGCTCCGGTTGCTGTTGCAACTCCGTGCTGTCCTGCACCTGTTTCAGCTATAACCTTAGTTTTTCCCATTCTCTTTGCTAAGAGAATCTGGCCTATTACATTATTAATCTTATGTGCTCCTGTGTGGTTAAGGTCTTCTCTTTTAAGATATATTTTTGCACCGTACTTTTTACTAAGCTTTTCTGCATAATATAAAGGATTTTCTCTTCCTACATACTCTTTAAGATAATACATATACTCCTTTATGAATTCAGGGTCATTCATAGCATCGTTAAATGCTGTTTCAAGCTCCTTAAGAGTGTTCATAAGTGACTCTGAAACATACTGTCCGCCAAACTGTCCATAATATCTGTTATCTGCCATTGTTACTCCTCTTTTCCTGTTTTTTCATATATATATGTCAGGGTTAAAATGTATTTTCCCCTGACGGATACCCACTGGTTACTATATCGCTTCACCATTCATAATTAGTTTTACAGCTTATTTTGCTGCTCTTGCGTTACATATGAATTCTTTTACTTTTTGTTCATCCTTGCCTTTTATTAAGACATCATCATATTCAACACCTGAGCTTATATCAACTACATCAGGTTCAACACATTTGATAGCTGCTGCCACATTAGAACTGTTAAGTCCTCCTGCTAAGAACAGCTTTTTCTCCTTTAATTCAAGCTCTTTGACACTGTCCCAGTCAAATGTTTTTCCAGAACCCGGAATACCTGCATCAAGGAGAATTCCTACAACTTTATCCATAGCTGTGGCACTCTCTATGCTTTTCTTTACACTATCTGTATCATCCTGTGATATATTGACTGCCCTTATGATTGGAAGCTTACATAAATTGTACACATTTTCACTAAGTTCACCATGTATCTGAACATAATCAAAGCCTTTATCCTGTATCTTTAATATCTGTTCTTCATCTGGTGACACTGTAACGGCAACTGTTTTTATGTCCGATTTTTTCAATATTCCAACCATTCTGCCAGCTTCTTCTATTGTTACATCACGCTTGCTTTTTGGATAAAATACAACCATTCCACCATAGTCGGCACCATACTTTATGAGCAGATTAACATCCGCCATGCTTGTGATACCGCATATCTTAACCTCAGTAAGCCCATTTTGGTCTATAAGCTCTGTTTTATCACATTCGTTATCATATACACCCTTAAACTCTGCTATGAGCTCCTGTGGCTTCACAGCCTCCATAAGCACTGTTCCTATAAGGAGTGCATCTGCGTGGCTCTTAGCAAGCACCTTTATATCATCTGTATCTGACACTCCGCTCTCCGATACAAGCACCTTTCCTGCCGCTCTCATCTGCGGCGTAACCATATCACAAAGCTTCTTTGTAGTATCAAGATTAACCTCAAATGTCTTAAGATTACGGTTATTTATTCCTATAATTTTTACATCAAGTGCAAGCATTCTTTTCATTTCTTCTTCATCATGCACCTCACACAGTACGTCAAGTCCAAGACTGTAAGCTAAGTCATATAATTTCTTAAACTTATTATCATCAAGGATTGCCGCTATAAGAAGAATGGCATCTGCACCTATAACCTTTGCCTCATATACCTGATATTCATCAATTATAAAGTCTTTTCTTATGATTGGAAGGTCTGTCATACTTCGTATCTGCTTAAGGTATTCTGTACTTCCGTTAAAATGGTCTTCCTCTGTAAGACACGATATTGCATCTGCACTGCTGCTGTACTGTCTTATTCTTTCATCAAGCTCTATCTTGTTATCCATAGTTCCGTGGCTTGGTGAAGCCTTCTTAAACTCACCTATGATTGACAGTCCGTCTTTTTTTAACGCATCATAAAAACTTATGCTTTTTCTTGTTGATGAAAGTGCAAGTTCTTTCATCTTTTCTTCACTTATATTTTTCTTATGTTCAGGGAGTCTTTTTTTCTTATCTTCTACTATAACGTCAAGTATCATATTTTCCCTTTCTTCAATATATTTATTATTATATTTGGAGCAAATATTCCTTACTATGATACCTACGGATTGTTCCGTGCTACGCACTCCCACGTCTACGCTCCGCTTCGGTCCGTGCTAAACATGTGCCACTGGCACATAGCACCCTACCCAACATTCGCATATCGCGGGATTATCATCCCACTTTTATGCTCATATTGGGGCGGGTCATAAGGTCATTCACCCACCTATGAGCAAGCTCATGTGGCTTCAGACCTTTTGCCCCTGGTATCTTATATGTTTCCATTCACAAAATTTTCTATCATTCTTTTGCCATGTTCTGTGTATATCGACTCAGGATGGAACTGAAGTCCGACAACCGGATATTCTTTATGTTTAACAGCCATTATTTCGCCATCCTCAGTCCTTGCTATAACCTCAAGTTCATCTGGAAGTGTGTCCTCTATAATAGCTAAAGAATGATATCTCGCAACCTTTACAGGTGATGGTATTCCTGCAAATATGCTCTCACCCGTATGTATCACGTCTGACTGTTTGCCGTGCATAAGCTTCTTTGCATAAGACACTGTTGCGCCAAACGCTTCGCCTATGCTCTGGTGTCCCAAGCATATTCCAAGTATAGGCTTTTTTCCTGCAAAATGCTTAATCGCCTCAACACTTATTCCGGCCTCTTTAGGACTTTTAGGACCAGGAGAGATTACTATTGACTCAGGGTCAAGCTTTTCTATCTCCTCTATTGTTATCTTATCATTTCTTACAACCTTTATATCGTTATTAAATATTCCAATAAACTGATATAAGTTGTATGTAAATGAATCATAATTATCTATTAACAAAATCATAACTTTTCCTCCTTAACAAGGGTCTTAGCAAGTGCCATAACCTTATTGCAGCACTCCTGATATTCAAGCTCCGGTTTTGAGTCTGCAACTATTCCTGCTCCTGCCTGAAGATATACTTTATCACCCTTCTTAATCATAGTTCTTATAGTGATACAGAAGTTCATATTGCCGCCAAAGTCAAGATATCCTGTTGCACCTCCATATAAGCCTCTTCTTACTGTCTCAAGCTCATCTATTATTTCCATTGCTCTTATCTTAGGAGCACCGCTAAGTGTACCTGCCGGTAAGAAAGAGGATACTAAGTCAAGTGGATGATACTCTCCATTTTTTCTGCCCTCTACAAGTGAAACGATATGCATAACGTGTGAATATCTCTGTACATTCATAAACTGTGATACTCTTACTGAACCTAACTCGCTTATCTTTCCGCAGTCATTTCTTGCAAGGTCAACAAGCATTATATGTTCTGCTCTCTCCTTTTCATCTGCAAGAAGCTCTTCTTCCAAAGCGATATCCTCTTCCTTAGTTTTTCCTCTTCTTCTTGTTCCTGCTATCGGACATGTATACACTTTTGAATCAGTCTGTTTAACTATCATCTCCGGTGAACTTCCTATTATCTCAAAATCACCAAAATTATAATAATAAAGATAAGGTGATGGATTAAGTTCTCTTAACTTTTCATATAATTCAAAGCCTGTCTGCTTTGTTTCAACTGTCCATCTTTGTGAGAGAACTGTCTGGAATATATGACCATCTTTTATGTACTGTTTTATCTTTTCAACCTTCTGGCTGTATTCTTCAAGCGTGTCCGATTTTTTCAATATATGTCCGTCAAGTTCCATATTTACTTTATCATCGTGGTATTTGTCAACACCTGTTCTTGCCTGTGCTATAAGCTTCCCGGCTTCTTTTAATGCCCTGTTTTTACCTTCTTCGTTATCCTCATCAAGCACTACTGCTGTAAAAGTTTCTGCCTCGTGGTCGATAGCTATAAACTTTGATGCAAGCATAAGCTGTATTGTTTCTATACCTATCTCATCCGGATTATCATCTGGAAGAGTTTCTGTATATCTTATATAGTCATACCCAAGACTTCCTACCAGACCACCTGTGAATTCAAGCTCCTTCGCATCTTTTATTATCTTGAATTCATCAAAATATTCTTTTAATCGTTCGAGCGGATTGCCATATCTTACATCCTTTGTTCCATCTGACTTAGTAATAACAAGGCTGTCTTTATCTGACTGGATAATCTCTTCAGGGTCAACTCCCATAAATGTATATCTTCCATTATCCTTATCGTTACTTTCCATAAGAAAGCCCTTGTGTTCTCTGCCAAGCCCTTTATAAAGCTCGATGGCTGTTTCATTAACAATACTTACTGTTTTTTTGTAAGCCTTTAATACTCTCATATATTAAACCTCCAGCAATAATCTTTAGCCATTCTTCATAGCTGATGACTGATATAAGAAATCCTATAAGAACTTTAAATATATTTTTAATACATTTATTAAATATTTCTATAAAAAAAGCCCCTGACAGGATTCCTGTCAGGGACGAATAATCTAATATCGTGGTGCCACCCTTATTCATAAGTATAATACTCACTGCCGTATAACTATATATTTCACTGGCATACATTAAGCATATATCATAAACTCTGCCTTGAATAATACATATATGCTGCTTTAACATATCAACTTCACATATATTGTGAACTTTATATCCGCATATACAACTTTGGCTTAAGCTTCATATATCTAATACTTATAAACTGCTTCCAAATATGTAAATAATATACTTACCTCTTTCCCGGATACTAATATATCCTGCCTCTATAACGTGAGGACACGTCACAAACTACTTAATCTCTTGATGAAATCTTTAATATGTGCATCTCCCAAGCCCATTCCCTTAAGACCTGCATACTGGTTTTCCATCGCCACCAGCTCTCTGTAATGCCTGTTCAAAAAGTACTATCTTGTTCGTAGACTTTAGCTTATTAAAATGTTGAACCTATAATAGCACTATGTTTAAAAATCGTCAAGTGGAATTTCGTTTATTTCACTATTTTCTTCCTTATCCTCCTCCCACTCTACCTTTGTATTATCTTTATTTCCATTCTTCTTCGCTTTTTCTTCCCTTGCTTCTTTTTCCGTATCAGGAAGTTTTTTGTACGCTTCTGTCTTTTTAAACTGCGAATAAACATCATTATAAGCCGCTTCAAGTTCCTTCTTTGCCGGGTCATCATCGGCTATACGTGACATATTCTGTAAGTACATATCCGCCGCCTGTTCCTTGCTTTTAGCACTTTCTAACTGTTTCTTAAAGGACTCCCTCATCATCTGCACCCTTGCCGCCTTTGCATATGTTACAGGGTCGTTCATTCTTAAGTACTGTAATTCATCCGCTGACAGCTTTTTCCCACTCTCAAGCTTCTTATAAAGCTTTTCAACAAATCTTTTCTTCTGTTCATCACTCATCCCCGTTGTAGGGTCAAATATGCTGTCTACCGCCTGTTTTAGCTGCAATCCTATTGTAGCTGTATCAAATGCTGAACCTGCTGAGTTCGCATTACTGATGTTTGCTGTATCAGCACCGCCTGCTTTAGCTGTTGTATCAGTGCCATCTGTATTTGCAGTTTCTTTTGTCCTGTATTTACTAAAAAGATTATTTACAGTCCTCATAGCCTTACTCTGATTTTGTATGCTGCTATTATAAAGGGCATTTCTGCAGCTCCCAATCGCATTATTATAAGCTTTTTCCTGTGTATTCATACATTTTCTCCTTTACTGTCTGTGTCTTGTAATATTTCCCGTGTCATGTGGGTAACAAGTTAAAAAAATCTTATTGTACAGGCAAAAGCGACCTTTTGACCCTTACATCATATATTTTATTATGGCAACTTTTTAGACAGATTTCTTACAATTAATTTAAGTACATCTAAGCTGCACACTAAAATATATACAAAAAAGGCTGCGGAAAAACAGTTCCAATACATATCATAACTGCTCTCCGTAGCCTTATTTTTAATTTATACAGGTAATAACTTTACTGACAATTCTGCTATTAACCTGCTTACATCCTTGTGCTTTATATATCGTAAGAATACACTTTTTCCTTAACCTTTATTTATAAAATATTGGGCAGGGTGCTATGTGCCAGTGGCACATGTTTAGCACGGACCGAAGCGGAGCGTAGACGTGTGAGTGCGCAGCACGGAACAATCCGTAGGTATCATAGTTGTGGACTTTTGACCACGACATCTTTACAAGGATGAATTATTTAATTTTCCCAGATAAAACTTACAGAATATCCGCAAGCTTCTCAAATGCATCTATATCTGTAACATAGTCACAAGCCGCTACCTCGCCAAAGCCATAAGCTGCATATATAAAATCTATGCCGGCATCCTTTGCTGACTGCGCATCACCCGCGGTATCCCCGATATATACAGGATTATTAAGATTATTTCTTTCTATGAGTATCTTATTGCTGACACCCTTCGGCTCTCTGGTTCTTCCCCAGCACTCTGTATCCTCAAATATATCCGTAAAATTATGTGCTTTAAGAAATGCTTCTATATATCCGTCCTGACAGTTACTTACTATAAAAAGCCTGTACTTTTTCTTTAACTGCTCAAGAGTTTCCTTAAGCTTTGGAAAAAGCACCCCACCTGTCTTTTCAAGGTATCCGTTCTCAAATATGCACAACTCATCCATAAGTGCATTCCTGACTTCACTCTTTTCCAAGGGAAAAAGCTTCGCCGCTATATCGTACATAGGAAGCCCCATACAGCCGCCAAGCTCATCTATCGTTATAGGCTCTCTTACTATTTCCGGATGTTTATCCAGTATAATATTCCATGCCTCACATATAGGCTTTGATGAGTCCCAGAGTGTGCCATCAAGGTCAAATATAATGCTGTCGTATTTTTCTTTTATATCCATAATATTCCGTTCCTTTTCCTAATCTTATTTCGCATCTTCGCCAAGGCATCCGTCCAGTTCTGCGATTAAGCCCTCTAACTGTGGCTCGTTTGTTATATCATACACTATCATAAAGCAGTCCTTTGCGAGCCTGTACTCTTTATCCTGCAGCATAAGCTCACCAACTCTGTATATAATACCAATAGTCTTAGAGTCTGGACCCGGCTCTACGTGTTCCTTGTCAAACATTTCCTGCATCTGCTTTATAGTATATTCCTTATAACCTGCAGACTTATCTTTATCGCCTGACGAAGCAACTGCTTTCTTATCTGCTAAGTCAGATTCATTTTCTGCAGAAGCCACTTTTTCTCCTGCTGCGGCAAGTGCATTTTTTATATATTCAAGCTCTGACTCTGCATTATCAGTATGATAATATATGTTACTGTAAGTGTAGCAGGCTGCTGCCATATCTGTGTTGTATGATGACAGATAATAAAAGCCCATATTTCTATAAAAACGCGCCATTGTCGCCCTTGTGCAGCAAAATCTGTATGCCTGCTTTGTCATATCAAGATATCTTGTAAGCATATTAAGGTACTTATAGCACTCAGCAAGTCCAAGATAAGAGTCCAAGTCCACAGGGTTCCAGCAAAGAGAATTCTTATAGGCATCCTCTGCTCTTTTATACTTCTTTAACTTAACACAGAGGTCTGCATAAGTTCTGTAATATTCTGCTATAGGAAGCTCCGGCATAGATATATCCGTGTCAGGCTCAAAGTAGCAGGCATATATATAATACTCCATAATGTGATTAGTACACAGCCATATCTGACCTGTTCCTTCTGACTTTCTTACAACAAGGTCTTTATCTATCATTCCGGCTTTTCTTACACCCTTATACTCATCCTCAATGACATCAAGCACTGCTTTTAGTATATCAGCCGCCTTGTCATAATCACCAGACTTAAACACTTCTTCATAATCGCCATACTTTGCTTTTAATTCATTAAGTTTATTGTAATCCATATTATTTGTACTATTATTTACTGTCCTTTCTTTATATTTTTAATTATCTTTATGCTCTTTCAGGATATTTATTTTCACATTTTTACTTTAGGGCACTCTATTTTGACATTTTCATCATTTGCCTGCTTACCAACAGCTGCCACATCCGATGGCTTCTTTCTTTCCTGATATTCGCCTGTCAGCACCGCCATACTTCTTGGTGGTATCGTTACTTTACGCGCTTCACTGTCTATGCATACACTGCCCGGTGTACTGTCTGTCATTGCCGCTACCTTAAAGCCGTTATCACCCTCTATCTTTGGAAGTGCAAGCGAACAGCTCTCCCAGTGCATATTGTATGCAATATATATAAGCTCTCTTGAACCTTTATCAGCATAACTCTCAGAATACATTATTCCTATCTGCCTATAATAATTGTCCATATCTGCATACCACGCATTAAGCCCGTGAAATGATACATCCGGGTAGCCATATGATAAGCTGTCACCCTGTGTAAGTCTGTACTTACTGTGAAGTATTCCGTATTTCTTACGCAAATCTATAAGAAACTTTGTCCACTCATATATCTCCGTGGCATCGTTATTATTCTTCCAGTTCACCCACGATATCTCATTATCTATGCAGTACGGATTATTGTTACCCTGCTGGCTGTTGGCACACTCATCACCGGCAAGTATAAGTGGCGTACCCTGCGCCAGAATAACCATTGCAAGCGCATTTTTAATCTGTCTTATTCGTAACTGCCTTACCTTAAGCTTTCTTGTAGCTCCCTCTTCACCACAGTTCCAGCTATAATTAAAGTTCTCACCATCCCTGTTATTCTCTCCGTTTAATTCATTATGCTTTCTGTCATAGCTCACAAGGTCATACAGAGTGAAACCGTTATTCGTGGTGACATAGTTAATCACTGCGGCATTATCAGGATTATTTAGCTGCATTTCTGCAAATGCCCCCAGCATATTTTCATCACCCTTTAAGTAACGTCTTATTATGTTCTGGACATCATTATTGTAGCTTGCCATATGTCTGTATACACCTTTTGCACCATTCCACCTGATAGTCATAATCTTGGTGTCAGCAAGCAATGCATCTGTTGCAAGCGCATTTAACGACACATCATCACCGTATATATGTACACCATCTATATGATATTCTTTCACCCAGTATCTTACACAGTCTGTTATATATGAAGTATCCACATCCTTGAAGAAAAACTCCATAACAACCTCTATTCCCTTACTGTGAAGGCACTTTACCATGTCCTTGAATTCTGTTGTGTAGTCAGTATATTGCACACCTTTGGCGCACTCGCTGTATGCCGCCTTTGGTGCGAAGTAAAAGCCTTTTGTATAGCCCCAGCAGTTTATCCTTTCATCACGTTTTAAAATGCTGTGTGCATAGCCTTTAGCCTGCATATAGTTGTATCTTGGCACTGCGCTTGCAGCTGTAAACTGCATAAACCTGCCCATCTCATCATATTCGTAAGCTGGCATAAGCTCTATTGTTGTTACACCTAATTCCTTTAAGTAATCCGCCTTTTCTGTTATTCCTGCAAACGTACCCTTAGCCTTTACCTTGGATGACTTACTCTTTGTATATCCCCTTACATTGAGCTTGTACATAATGCACTCATCATATGGAATATGAAGCGGCTCATCGCCCTCCCAGTCATAATCACTCAACTTAACAGGGCTTAAATGCACAACATTTTCCGCTTCCCCGCCAAAAACCGCACATCCTGTAACTGCCTTTGCATATGGGTCAACTATATATTGCCCATTTTCTTTAAAGCAGTAAAGACAGTCATCTATATTAATGTCCGACAAAAACAGTGTATACACTGTTCCCATACTTTTCTTTAACTCCAGCTCATACCTGCACTCGCTGCTGTCTTTTTCAAATATGCATACATATGCCTTTATATCACTATATAGTGAAGCATTTGTGCTTGCATATGCAAAATTATATCCACCATCTACTATATTGCAGCCCTGCATACACGGGTTGCCAACCTTATATTGCATAGTTCCTCCTCACATAATGCTTTATACATCTTAAAGACCTGTAAAGTCAAATTCAGGGATAAAGCTTTCCTTAGCTGTCCCGCCCTCCTGTATAAATGCATTGGTAACACCTATATCTATGGCATAATCAACAACCTTATCATACTCTTTTTTTGTAACTTTTCTGCACAATTCCTTATATAGCTTTACGTGTTCAAGCGGAGTATACTGGTTCATTATGCTTATGTATATATCATTTTTATATGTATCATACAGATACTTTATAACATTTCTGGACTCTTTAGTATAACCCGGTAATATAAGATGTCTTACTATAACACCTTTCTTCATAATGCCGCTTTCCACATAACCATCCCTAACAAGTGTATCATCATCGCCATACATATCAGGAGTACCTGTCTGTCTTACCATCTCACGCAGCGCAGCCTTCGCAGTTTCAGGATAATTCCCTGCATTAGAATACTTCAACGCAAGCTTACCATCCATATACTTAAAATCAGGAAGATATACATCCACAAGTCCATCCATAATCTTAAGTGTATCAACATTTTCATAGGCACTTGTATTGTATACGACAGGTATCTTAAGCCCCCTGTCCTTAGCCTTTATAAGTGCCTCTGCTATCTGTCCTGCATAATGTGTAGGTGTAACAAGATTGATATTGTTAGCCTGATTATTCTGTAATCTTAACATAATATCTGCCAGTTCGTCCACTGTTATATATTTTCCAACCTTTGCGGCAGCTATCTTATAGTTCTGGCAGAACACGCATCTTAATGTACAACCGCTGAAAAATACGGCTCCGCTTCCACGTTCTCCCGATATACAAGGCTCTTCCCACATATGAAGTGCTGCCCTTGCCACCTTAAGCCTGTCTGTCATAAGACAGTAACCAGTCCCCGTATGCCTGTTCACATTGCACATACGGGGACATAAATTACATCCGTTATTATCTGTATTTTCATTATTTCTTATCATTACAACTGTCCTTTATCATTGCTTTCAGCTTTGCAAATGCTTCCTTTATCCCGCCGACTTCATCTATAAGCCCTATTTCAACAGCATCCTGCCCTACCAGTATAGTGCCTAAGTCTTTTGTAAGCATCTGCGTGTTCATCATCATATCTTCAATGTCATCCTCATCCACATCACTGTGGTGTGCTATGAAGGAAACTATTCTTTTCTGTATTCTCTCAAAATAATCATATGTCTGCCTTGCACCGATTATATTACCATTCATTCTCACAGGATGTATAATCATCGTTGCTGTTGGCACTATAAATGAATAATCTGTGCTCACAGCAAGAGGCACCGCGATACTGTGTGAGTCCCCTATAACAAGTGACACTGTAGGCTTACTCATCGATGATATCATCTCAGCAAGAGCAAGCCCTGCACTGACATCACCACCTACAGTATTCATAAGAAAAAGTACACCTGATATTTTATCATCATCCTCTATCATGGCAAGCTGTGGAAGCATATGCTCATACTTAGTTGTCTTGCTTGCCGCCGGAAGATTATCATGCCCTTCTATCTCACCAATAATCGTTATGAGCTTAATCGAACCACTACCATTATTGTTATCAAGAGTCACCTGACCGTCACACATATCTTCATTATTGTCTTTATTATTAGTGTTTTCATTGTCTGTACCGCCATTTTCATTCTGCCTGTTATTATACGTGCTGTTCTGCTTATTGTCGTGATTATTCCATCCATTATTATGACAATTATTATCGTTAGTAATATCATTAGTATCTTTATTAATGTTATAATTAACGTCATTATTAATCATGCCATTAATATTATCATAAATGTTGTTGTCATCCCCGGCATTATTTTTCATAATATTACGCATATTGTTCTCCTATTATAATTCTGACTTAATAATATTATAAGATATTGGGGTCAAATGCCACGACTTTTACACCCACTTATGAACAAGCTCATGTGGGATTAGACCTTTTGACCCTGACATCATTATAATCTGCCAGTATGCATAAAATTATTCATATAATCATTATTACTATCCGGAATGATAAAATCAGCGTTAATGCGTTAATATTATATCCACTTAAAAATATTTCCTTACCTTATAATTATCTGGAACCTGTCAATAGGAACTCCGTACACTCCTGCGTATCCGTCCTGACCGTTATCTGTGCTGTCATCTGTCTGGTAAGAATAATAATTCCGCCACTTAGGACTGACCCTGTAATATGCATACTTATAGCCTCCGTCAACAAGCGTTGCATATGGTGTGGCTTCATTGTACAACAGTGAATCAGGCGTGTAATAATACACTTCAACCGCCTCAACATTTCCACCATTACCAGCATAACCATTGTAGAAGTCTGATATATCTGAATTCCTGCTGTCAACATAGTCAAGCCATCTTCCACCAGAATATACCCTGTATACAGCATACCCCTTATCTGTAGCCAGAGTTATTCCTGTTATGGCTCTTCCCTGTATTCCGGCATAATCCTCATCATTAACAACCTCAGGAAGCCAGTAGCCGCCTGATATCTGCGCACGGTAGGTTACATTTACACTGGTATTTACCTTTGCATCCACTTCTATCTCAGATTTATCATAAGGCGATGTGTAATCTGCATAGAATATATTACCATCAAATTCATGGTCATCTATCTTATAAGCTCCAAACTGCCACATCATGCAGTCCATGCTTGGCTCTTGTATACCCCAGTGTGCAAGCCACATATTAAAACCTTCGGTCGCTGTCAGCCTGTCAAGCTCTAATACATATTTGTAGTAATTATAATTAGCATATACACCAGTGGTATAACCACGCGAATACATTTCGCTGACAAACCTTATGCAGAAGTCTGTAAGCATACTTCCTTCTTTATATACATCTATTCCATTACTTTCCTTGTATCCGTCAGCATCCTCCATATCAAACCACACACCACGCACAGGATTGCGCCCCTGTATCATACGCAGTGTGTGTTCTATCTCCGACTCAACATCCTGCATGTTAAGTGCGTAACTGTATATATATACTCCATATGGTATACCAAGTCTTTCACATGCATCCATGTTGCGGATTGCCTGTTTGTCATCCTGACTTACATAGTCACTTCCGTAACCTATTCGTATAATAACACCCTCAATGTGTTCATCAACACTGTTCCAGTCTATAAGTCCGTCATGGCTGCTTACATCTATAACAACAGCCATAGCCGTAATATTCATCATAACAGCCATTATCATACTAAGTATGAGTGAAAATGTCATTTTTAATAATGACTTCATCCTCATTTTCTTCATAACCTCTGATACCCCCTTTCCATAATAGCTGATATATGCATACTTCTGTATGAATCTGCATATATTCATAATTTATATTATTCTGAAAGGAATGTATCCGTTACTCCTCAGCCATCTGTACATCAGCATCTTTAATCCTCTATCCGGCACTGCCTGGCACATACATTACAGAAAATGCAGACTCCAAGACATTTCAGTCTTCTATTCGGCACTGCTCAGTATTTACACATATATCAAGCAGCCGTCTGAATATATCTTCGTTATTAAGCACGATTATGCATAGCTGGTCTCTTGCTCTTGTAACTACCTGATAGAAATACTTCTCAAGTATATCATCGTTATCACCGTCATAGTCAGCACATAATTCCCCGTATTCATTGTACTTAAACTTACTGTCTATTACCGTAAGTACCTTATCGAATTCCTTGCCTATAACCTTATAGGTGTTAAACTTTCTGCTCTTATATCTGTTATTAACATTTCTGTAAGACTTCTCATAATCTATGTATATATACTGCTTCGCCTTGTAGTATGCCTTAAGTCTCTTAAATTCATTGATACTGTTTGCATAGCATATCGTTACACAGTCATACTTATAGCCTCTTGCCCGTTTATTGAGGTCAAACATATTTCTTATAAATGCCGACAGCTCCGGATTAGTTCTTATTCTGTCTGAAAGAAAATAATTCTCATCCGCAAGTTCTTCTATCCTTTTATCCATCGCACGCTGCTGCTCATGTCTTGAAAGTACCTGCTCACAATCATAAAACATAACTACTTTCGGGGTATTTCTTACTGAACTCCTGCTGTCATCACTCGCAACATTCATGCTTCCAACTTTATTACTAGCACTTAAACTGCCCAAACTCCCAGCTTCATTATCACTCCCCACACCGCCTGAACTTGCAGCTTCGTTATTACTACACGCACTGTCTGAATTTCCAGTTTCGTTATTACTACTCGTCGATGACAAACTTCTGCCACAGTCGTATGCACTGTCTACAATCCACTCAAACTGGTCATCATGCAGCCTCTGTGTCTCATCAACAAGTATATAGTCATACCCCTTTAACATCGCACCGTCTGTCAAGTCCCTTGATGTTATTATATCTGTAGATGGAATAGCCTTTTCAAGAATATCTATATTAGGTGTACGTCTTCCAAAATGTATAACACACTTTCCTGCATCCACTGGCAGCTTTCTTACTGTGTCATAAAGCAGCAGTGTTTTTCCTGTTCCTGCCTCACCTTTGACAGAATAGTACCGCTTATCATCATCCTTTAGCAGTCCTGATAAAAGCTTTCTGCTCATAGCCTCCTGCTGGTTAGTAAGAAAATACTGGTGTCTTGCAAATCTTTCCGGTGAATTGACCGGTGATATAAGATAATCCTTAGCTTTAAAAAGGCTTTCTATGTTATTCTTCATACATTTCTTAAACCTTTTCATATCAGCAACCACACTCACAAATTCCGACTGTATAAGCCTGTTATTATCATCAAGCCTGTATACAGTATTCGTATTAAGAATGTATGTATATGATATGATATTTGTCGTCACAGGACTAAGATAATACCTGTTTCTTACAAGCTGCTGCTTAATCCTCTCCTCACCTACGTCCTCACTTTTCAGTTCTATATTCAGTATCAGCTTCCTGTTAGCAGCCACCTTTAACAGGTCAAACTCCTTGCTGATATGCGCAATAGTATAAGAATAAAAAAAGTCATCAAGATCTGCTAACTGTGCCCCTGCCTTAATAAGCTTTGTAACAAGCTGCACAAGCGACTCTTTTTCCCTTATCCTGGTTCTCTGGAAATCTTTTCTTGCAGATATTATGTACTCATACTCCGCAAAACTGTCATTATCCTCAACTCGTGTTAATGTATACAGATTAATCGACTTCACTCGTTCACCTCCGGACATTTCATATACAAAAAGACCTGTTGTCACATAAAAATATGATATCAGTGTCAACAGTTCATAAATCTTATCGTGCATGCCTGCACGAACGACTTTTTAACCCTTATATCATTATATGTTCACAACAAGTCTTATTGCAATATATTATTGTCTTTTAATTAAGCTCTGTAGCCGTGTGGATTGTGGCTCTGCCAGTTCCAAGAGTCCCTGCACATATCTTCAAGACTCTTAGCTGCCTCCCAGCCAAGAACTTCCTTAGCCTTAGTGGCATCTGCCCATGAGTCAGGAAGGTCACCCGGACGTCTGTCGCCTATCTTATAGTTCAGCTTTACTCCTGTTGAGCTTTCAAATGCATGTACAATCTCAAGCACGCTGTATGGTGTTCCTGTTCCAAGGTTGAATATCTCAACACCCTTATGTGTATCTGCATACTCAACTGCCTTTACATGTCCACATGCAAGGTCTACTACATGTATATAATCTCTTCTGCAAGTTCCGTCTGGTGTTGGATAATCTCCGCCAAATATAGTAAGCTGCTCTCTCACGCCTGCTGCAACCTGTGATACATATGGCATAAGGTTATTAGGGATACCCTGTGGGTCCTCACCTATCTTACCTGATGAGTGTGCTCCTATTGGGTTAAAGTAACGTAAAAGTACTACTGTGAGCTCTGGGTCAGCCTTTGCACAGTCTGTAAGTATCTGCTCCATCATAGACTTAGTCCAGCCGTATGGATTAGAACACTCACCCTTTGGCATAGTCTCTACATAAGGTGGCTTCTGGTCACCATATACTGTTGCAGAAGATGAGAATACTATCTTAGTAACTCCGGCTTCTTTCATACACTCTATAAGTGAAAGTGTTGTATCAATGTTGTTGCGGTAATACTTTGCTGGAAGACGTGTTGACTCTCCAACTGCCTTAAGTCCCGCAAAATGTATAACACAGTCTATATGATTTTCATTAAATATCTTACGAAGCGCATCTTTATCCTTAACATCCGCCTCATAAGACACTATGCTTTTTCCTGTTATTTCTTCGACTCTCTTAATAGACTCCGGACAACTGTTACTGTAATCATCAACAATAACAACCTCATGTCCTGCATTTATAAGCTCTACCGCTGTGTGTGAGCCGATGTAACCAGCTCCGCCTGCTAATAAAACAACCATAATTTCCTCCGTATATTTATGTAATATATTGTATACAATTAAACATTAATGATGTATCAGGATTGCTACATCGACCTGCAATTAACGCAATCCTTAAACACCTCAGACTCCCATAAATAATGTATTCACGGCATTTTAAAATTCAATTCCATTAACCTTAAGAAGCTCTCTTGCGCTCTCAAGTGAGTCCTTACCTGTCTTGTTCTTTATAGGTGCGAATTCATAGCTTCTTTCCACTTCATATGGTACACAGTTGTCCATCATTTCTACCATATCAAGTACAAGTGTCTCAAACTTATATCCGTTAGGACTTTCTGGCTTGATGTAATTATCATTCTCATCGATATATGGTATCTTCTTCTCAACAATATGAAGTGGAAGGCTTGTGTTAGATATCTCAACAAGCTTCTTAAAGCTGAAAAGATAGTTAAGTATAACACCAAAGCCATATGTAAGCTCGCCGTCTTCTCTTCTTAAGTTAGCAAGCTCTTCTGACATCTCATAATACTCAATGATAGATGGATGTCCGTTTACCCTGCACATAACGCCAACCTTTTCTTCTGGTTCGCACTTTCTTACAACCTTTGAACCACACTCAGCTCCTGCAAGCATAGTTGCTCCTATGAAAGCCGGGTCAGCAATTCTTTGTAAGATATTGTCAACTGCAAATACATTTACATATTCAACGCCCTTTTCTTCCATATCCTTATCAAGACCTGCTGCCATTAATGATAAGAACCAGCCGCCGTTACCGTTTGGTGACATAGCAAGACTGTCTGTGCTCTCCATATACAACTTTCCATTGTAATCAACAGATGGAACCATGCTCTGGATGAAGAACTTAACATAATCCTTATCATATCCAAAGTAGTTATGCTCCTCAAAGAAAGCAACTGTATCCTCATTATTCTTGTCGCTTGTCATAATATAAAGAGGTACATAAGCTCCTGTCATATCAACAACATCTAAAAGATTTCTTATAAGCTGTCCAAAAAGGAAAAGGTCTTTATTGACACCGACATTAAGTGTTCCCTTTGGCTTATCAAGACCTAATCTTGTTCCCTGTCCACCTGCAAGAAGCACTGCTGCCACCTTACCATTCTTTATAGCCTCTACACCCTTTGCAGTATACTTTTCCTTGTTAGCCTTTATATCTTTAATCTCTACTGCCTCTAATGGCTCAATCTTCTTATCCTCGCTGCTGCTGTCTGACTTGTCATTAATACTCTCTACTACCTTCCAGTCAATCATGGCAACCTGCGATATAAGCTTCTTAGCTGCATCATCTTCCAAAGCCTCTAATCTCTTAATAACATGCTCCTGATTATGTTCCTTTAAAATACTTATTGCTTCCTGCTTATTCATATTTTTTTCTCCTAATAGGTTATTTCGTTGCTACATTATACACCTTTTTTTATGTAATAACAATCACATTCATAGTAATCATCTATGATAATCACCCGTCATATCAACAATAGCTTCCATTGCATATAAATATCCCTTAAGTCCGAGTCCTACGACCTGACCGTTACATACTGGAACTGTTACTGATGTATGTCTGAATTCTTCTCTTGTATGCACATTAGATATGTGCACCTCTATCTTAGGAATAGAAGCAACTGAAGCAAGTGCATCCCTTACTGCATAGCTGTAATGTGTAAATGCGCCCGGATTAATGACGATCCCATCAACATCTTTGTAGTATGCCTCCTGAATTTTATCAATGACAGCTCCTTCGTGGTTGCTCTGGAACACCTCCACCTCTACGCCAAGCTCTTTTGCCTTATCCTCTATCATCTTAACTAATGTTTCATAATTGTCTGTTCCATAGATACCCTTTTCTCTTATTCCAAGGAAATTGATATTAGGTCCATTTATAACTAAAAGCTTCATATCTTTAATTCTCCAGTTCTTATTAATATATTTTTATACAAATGGCTTATCTGCCGCTTACTTTCTGTTCTTAATTATCTCTTCATACATATGTTCAAATGCCTTATTTTCCGTATCAATAATGATGTCGGCAGCTTCTATATATATATCTTCTCTCTGCTTCATAAGTGTATGTATCTTATCCATGAGATTACCACCCTTAAGAAGTGGTCTTGTCGTATCTTTTCGCAGTCTTCTGCACAGCTCGTCCTCAGATGCCTTAAGATAAACAACCGTTCCTACCTGCTTAAGCAGCTCTCTGTTGACTTTTCTTAATGGAAGTCCGCCGCCAACCGACAGAACGCTTTTCTTAAGTGAGCATGCAAATTCTCTTACTGTGTCAGTTTCCATATCACGGAACGCTTCTTCGCCCTTAGCTGCAAATATATCGTTAATCGTTGTATGCTCTTTCTGTTCAATATATTCATCTGTATCGCAGAAATTATATCCGTGCTTTCTTGATATCCACCTGCCAAATGTTGTTTTTCCACTTCCCATAAATCCTATGAGAACAATATTATCATTCAATTCCAAGTTCCTCTTTCATTCTGTTATATACAATTTCTGCCTCTTCCTTAGACACATTTGTATCATTCCAGAGCTCATATGCGGCAACCCCCTGATATAAAAGCATCTTAAGTCCATTGTAAGCCGGCTTTCCAGCTTTCCTGCACTTCTCCATAAACTTGGTTGTTGACGGATTATAGATTATGTCAACTCCTGCTCCTACAAGCTTATAGAACTCTTCATCTTCGATAGCTGTGTCGCCTACATTAGGATAAAGTCCGACACTTGTTGTCTGGATAACGATATATCCGCTTCCTGTAAGTGACTTATATCCATCCATATGCATAGGAATAACGCACTGTTTATTAAAGTAACCATTGACCGCTTCTGCGATATTCTCGGCTTTTTCTATTGTTCTGTTTAACATATATACTTTATTGGCACCACTCTGTGCACATAAGAAAGCTATCGCCCTTGCCGCACCGCCTGCGCCAAGTATTATACAGTTATTACCACAAAGACTTATACTCTCATCCTCAAGTTCTCTTTTAAGTCCAAGTATATCAGTGTTATAGCCTTTATAACCGCCATCTTTTCTTACAAGTGTATTGACTGCACCAATAGCCTTTGCAAGAGGGTCGATATCGACAAGTACATCCATCACGCTCTGTTTATGTGGCACTGTTACGTTGAGTCCTAATATATCAAGTGCATATGCGCCCTCAACTGCCTTTGCAACATCTTCCTTATCAACCTTGAATGTTGTATACACCATATTAGTCTTTGTAATATCTGCCAATGTATTATGTATGACTGGTGATATAGAATGTCCTACCGGATTACCTATAAGGCCACACACTCTTGTAGTTCCTTTAATATCCATAACTGTACTTCCTTATTAAATTTATTATATCTGATAATGTTATTATAATTCTTATACTAGCAAAGCCCTGCTATATACTGAAAATGCTTTGTAACATTTTGATAATAATCAGATTTTATCTCTTTACTTTTATATACTTGTGCTTCTGCCTTTTATAGAAAAATAACACTATCCACTCAAGCCTGCGCTTTAAGATTATCTGGATTTCCTCGTGCTTATCTATAGGCTTAACAAGTATCGACATTATTCCAGCCCTGTTTGCGCCCCACACGTCTGTAAAAAGCTGGTCGCCAACAAAGTATGTGTTATCCGTATCAGTATTCATATATTCCATCGCCTTTATATAATTCTTAGGTGATGGCTTGTCAGCCTTGCTTACATACTTTGAACCGACCTCGTTAGCAAGCGGCTTAACCCTGTGTTCCTTATTATTCGATATAATACATGTATCATATCCTATCTTTCTTAACTCACTAAAAAGTTCCTTTGCCCTCGGTGTTACAGGCGCTCCGTGCTCTACCAAAGTATTATCCACGTCAAATATAATGCCTCTGTAGCCTTTATCATACAGCCCCTTATAATCAATATCATAAGCGGAGTCTATGTACATATCAGGGTAAAATCTTTTAAACATCAACAATTATTCCTTCCTGTTCAGTATTTTTTTAATTTCATCCATAAATGTATTAACATCCTTGAATTCTCTGTATACCGAAGCAAATCTTACATATGCCACTTCATCAACATTCTTTAGCTTATCCATAACTATAGAACCTATTGTTGTTGTCGGAATTTCTCTTTCTCCCATATTGAATATCTGGCTTTCAATATCATCTACCATCCCATTTATCTGTGCCATTGATACTGGTCTTTTATGACACGACCTCACAATGCCAGCTACTATCTTTTCTCTGTCATAGGGTTCTCTGTTATTATCCTTCTTAACCACAATAAGCGGAAGTGTTTCTATTTTTTCATATGTTGTAAATCTGTTTCCACATTCATCACACTGTCTTCTTCTTCTGATAGAACAGTCATCCGTTGGTCTTGAATCAATAACTCTTGTATTCTCTTTTCCGCAATAAGGACATTTCACAGCAGCACCCCTCCTTAGCAAGCAACCTTCATAACATCTCGTACTATACATATGAACTTCATTATATCCATAATACATTTTAATCGTTAACCATATGTATACAATTAAAGTAATTATATCCCAGCAGGCGGATTATGTCAAAATATATATAATGATGTCACAATATTTATCAGAAGGTTATAAATCCCATGCCATAAAAAATAAGAATAAGATACGGACGGATATATAAATGACTAGAATAAAAGCAGACTCACATCATATTTCCACACTTTTACAATAAATATGAAAATATGAAAGTAAGCCTGCTATTAAACATATTATATACAATTATAAATCTGCTAACTATTTAATTCATTATAAAATAATATATGGATATAAACTATTTCTGCCCACATTATAACTATAGTCCCAATTTCTTTTTATTATGTGCCCAGATACTTTTTCATATTTTTAAGCGCACACTTTTCAAGCCTGCTCACCTGCGCCTGCGATATTCCTATTTCACCAGCTATTTCCATCTGTGTCTTATATTCATAAAAACGCATTTTTATAATCTGCTGTTCCCTGCCTTCAAGCTTCTTATAAGCATCATCTAATGCAAGGTGTGTGACCCAGTTGTCCTCGCCGTCCTTGACATCTTTTATCTGGTCTATAACATAAAGTGTGTCCTGTCCTTCGTTAAACACCGGCTCATATAAAGACACTGTGGGCGATACCGCCTCAAGCGCTATGACTATCTCTTCTTTTGATACGCCTATCTCACCTGCTATCTCTGATATAGTCGGCTCCTTCTGCTTCTTCTTTAATAGCTGCTCCTTTGTGTATATGGCTTTATATGCCATATCCTTAAGGCTTCTGCTGACCCTTATTGCACTGTTGTCGCGCAGGTACCTTTTTATCTCTCCTATAATCATAGGAACTGCATATGTCGAAAACTGCACTCCCTGTCCTAAGTCAAAGTTGTCTATAGCTTTTATTAATCCGATACATCCTATCTGGAACAAGTCATCCATATTCTCATTACTGTTGGAAAATCTGCCAACTATGCTTAACACAAGTCGCAGATTGCCCTTTATGAATTCCTCCCTTGCCTCTGTGTTGCCTTCTTTAACCTTTACAAGAAGTTCTCTTTTATCTTTGGCACTAAGCAGTGGCAAATCTTTAGTATTCACTCCACATATGGTAACTCTTACACCTGCCATTATCATTCCTCCTAAAGACTTTGCGAACATTTATCCTTAGTTAAAATGTATGACCACAGTCCACTTTCGTGTTCGCTTATAGTAGAATGATTACCATATCGGACTTATTTTATACGATGAGTTATGTCAAATCTCTTAATTCACTCAAAAACTTATCTTCTATTATTTTCCTTATACATGCGGCATCCTGACAGCCTGCTTTGGCGTAGCTTATAAAGCCGCCAGCCATATGCTCATGGCCGCCGCCATTGCCAATATCCTTTAAAGCGCGGTTAGATATGCGGCCTGCATCATACACTCCGCCGCTTCTTATAGAGAGCTTGACACCCTCCTCCTTTGCTGAATATGCCACAGCAAAGTCAATTCCATCAAGTGACATTATAAAGTCACATATTGAGGCTATAAGCGACTCCTGACAGTTATCACCTGTGCTTGCAAAACATGCATCGCCATGTACGTCTACATTGGCAATAGCATAAGCATAAGCCTTAAGGTCATCATACTGCCTTACACTTGTATCAAGCTTGTTAAGTACCTTATGGTCTGCCATATTGTAAAGCTTATAAAACATATCCAAATCAAGCTGTGTCACACCTCTTTTCATATCAGCAGTGTCAACTTTTATGCCATATAAAAGTGCTGTTGCCATATGCATATCTATGTTGACATGATTTTCAATATAATATGAGGCTATTATTGAAGCACACGCACCAACCTCCGGTCTTATATCTTCGAAAACATATTTATTAGTATTGTATACAGGATGATGGTCTATGCATATAGTCTTATCAGAATGTGTATCGACTATATTGGCATTACCCTTCTGTGCATCAACTATGATAACTTCCCTTTCTTTATCCAGCTCCTCAGCACATTTTATCTCAAGGATATCTATATTAAGAAGTGACACCATCTTGGCTGTCACTGTCTTTTCTATACTTCCCTTGTACACTATTTCTGCTGTAATACCCTCTGCTTCAAGCAGCTTTTTCATTCCATATGCACTTGCAATAGCATCCGGGTCTGGGAAATTATGCATCTGCACATAAACGCTCTTTCCTTTGATATATGATAATATCTCCTCTAACTTTGTCATATAACTTCCTCTTTTTAATGTAATAATAGGCATGTCAGTCATAAACTTTATCACTACACTGATGTATCAGAATTATTTTACTAAAATGCAGTCAAATAATCTTTGCATACTATATAACAGTATAACTCTTATTTATATATTTTCAATGTGTAATTGTTCCCACTTATGATATTGTGATTTAATTTTATTGTTTGGCAATATATATTTACAGTTATAAATCAGCCGATTTAAAATATTATACAATCATATCTGCCCTTGAAATATATATTTCACATAATCCATTGAAATGTACCCGCCACATTGTATGACACATTTTAAAAATATATGCATAAATTATAGTAATCTCTTATATGTCGGAGGCAATCTTGGATAACATCTGCAATATTACTGCCGATAATATGTCCACAAATGTACCCGAACCGCTTCTCTCACTTAAGGATATCACATACGCTTACAACACTCCAAAAGATGAAATACCTGCTCTGGATGGAATATGTCTGGATATTGCACCCGGCTCTTTTACATCTATCGTAGGACCTTCAGGGTGCGGCAAGTCAACTCTTTTATCTATAATATGCGACCTTATTAAACCTGACAGCGGAAGTATTGTGTCCCGTGTATACAATACTGACAATGACTCTTATATACGTCATATCGGCTTTATGCCACAGAAAGACACTCTGTTTGAATGGCGTACCATATATGCCAATGTCACACTTGGTCTTGAGATTAATCACTTAAAGGATGCCAAACATCTCGCAAATGTTGATGCCATGCTTAAAGAATACGGATTATATCAGTTCAGGCACGTTCATCCAAGTGAATTATCCGGTGGTATGCGGCAGCGCGCAGCTCTTATCAGGACACTTGCACTAAACCCTGATATACTGCTGCTTGATGAACCATTTTCTGCTCTTGACTATCAGACACGTCTTGAAGTTGCCGATGATATTGGGGGCATAATCAAAGAACAGAAAAAGACTGCACTTCTTGTAACCCACGATATATCTGAAGCCATATCTATGGGTGATTCGGTTGTTATTCTTTCCCATCGTCCGGCAAAGATTAAGAAAATCATAGATATACATTTTTCTATTAAAAACAGGACTCCTTTCACTTCACGTCAGGCTCCTGAATTTGCAGGTTATTTTAATGAGATATGGGAGGAAATTCAATGATGAAAATATATTCTTCCACCGCTGTAAGCCCACAAAGAAGCACTTATCTTAACAAGCTTAAGCGCTACCATATTATTGTAACTATTGTACGTTTCCTTATTCTTACAGGCTTTATCGCTGCATGGGAAATATCTACAAGAACAGGAGTTGTCAATCCATTTATATTCAGTTCTCCTTCAAGAATTCTTAGTACATTTATATCTATGGCTAAAGATGGCAGTATATTTATGCATATATGGACTACTCTTTTTGAAACCTTTCTGTCGTTCTTTCTGATAATCGCCGTTGGACTTGGTATGGCTGTACTCCTATGGCTGTGGCGCGGACTGTCTGACTGTCTTGAGCCTTATCTTATCGTGCTTAACAGTCTTCCAAAGTCAGCCCTTGCCCCTATGATTATCGTATGGCTTGGCAATAATATGAAAGCTATCATCATAACTGCAATATCGGTTGCGATATTTGGTATGATAATTAACATATATACCGGTTTCCTTGAGATTGACAAGGAAAAGATTACTCTTATTAAAACGCTTGGTGGAACTAAACGCGATATTCTCACAAAGCTCATTCTGCCCGGCTCTAAGAAAATTATCATAAGTAACACAAAGGTTAATATCGGTCTATGCCTTGTCGGTGTTATCATCGGAGAATTCCTCGCCGCTAATAAAGGTCTTGGCTACCTTATAATATACGGCTCACAGGTATTCAAGATGACTTATGTGTCTATGAGTATTGTGATACTCTGTATTATATCTACTGTATTATTTAAGATTGTTGACCTTCTTGAAAATTTAATTTCGCGATAATAAAATGGCAATTAATTATGTATATAAACTGGCAGCAGAATTCTCTCAGACAGTTATCGGTATTAAAAATCCCCTTAAGCAGACTATGAATATTGTTCTTGTCTGTTTAAGGGAAATTGTTATATTCTTATACTATATTTATGCTATATTACATTGCCAATGCACGGCTCTTCCAAGAGTCTGACACCTTTTAGAACACTACCTGTCCATTTACAACATTCCATGTTCCATATTCATTACTTGCTGTACCCGTATAATTCCAATCCAATACGCCATTGCTGATATAGAACCAACCATACTCATTGTTAGCAAGGCCTATATAATTCCAGTCAAGCACTCCGCCCGTCACATAAAACCAGCCATACTCATTGCTTGCAAGTCCTGTGTAGCTCCAGTCAAGTACTCCGCCTGTCACATAAAACCAGCCATATTCGTTATTTGCAAGTCCTGTATAGCTCCAGTCAAGTACTCCGCCTGTCACGTAGAACCAGCCATATTCGTTATCTGCAAGTCCTGTATAGTTCCAGTCAAGCACTCCGCCCGTCACATAAAACCAACCATATTCATTACTTGCAAGGCCCGTATAACTCCAGTCGATTGCTCCATCTGATACGTAGAACCAGCCATATTCATTGCTGGCAAGTCCTGTATAATCATTCTCTACCACGCCATCCTTGTAATAATACCAGTTACCAGCATCATCCATATATAAGCCATTCTTAGCACTGTCAGATGTTGATGGAATAGAGACTCTCTCCTCATAACCACATACATTACACTTATGTGCCTTTTCGCCCTCATGATATTCTGTAGGCTCCCACACAATATACCATTCTCCATACTGGTGCTTTAATGTTGTATATGTATCACAAGCTTTTATAACATCGCTTTCCTGACCTGTTGTTAACGATACAAATTTTCTGTTACATACAAAAGTACTGTTTCTACATTCCATCTTTACGTCTACATTTGATTTATTAACAGCCTTATCTATTCCGTCTGTTTCAAATTTGCAATCTGCTTCAATGACTGTTGATGGAATTATCAGTTCTTTAAGATTGGCAAATTCATAAGAAGCTTCATCCATAAAGCCACTGTATAAATAAGCTGTTTCCCTTAACTGTGCAGATGACGTTACTCTTAAGCCTTCATTAAGCACTATCTTTTCAAGATATTTATTACTGATATTATATCCACCTATAAGTTCCAGTTTATCTGGTGCTATGTACTCCTTATCTGTCTTTCCAGATGGATAATATATTAAAACATAATTCCCTTCAGTCATTGTATACATATTATTTGCAGTATATGCAAGCTCATTTTCCCTGTTTATAGAATAAAGCACACCATCTATTGATATCAAATCAGTTCTTTCAGGGTTAACATTAACTTCTTTAAGACTATTGCAATACTTAAATGCTATAGGTGAGACTGATAAAAATGGAATTGATGCATCACTTGCTTTATCAATATATACACTTTCGAGTGCTTCATCATATGAAAACGCATCAAATTCAACCACTCTCATACTACCCGGAATATATACATTCTTAATAGAAGCGCAGCTCTGGAATGCGCCCTGTGATATTCTTTTAACATTTCCAAGATTAATATCTGTAAGATTTGGAGATGACCAGAAGGCAAATGTACCTATTGTCTCTAATGTATTACCACAGTCAACACTTACAAGATTACTTAAATCATCAAAAATATCTTTACCTATATATGTAATTCCATCCTTAATTACTACACTTTTAATGTACTTTCTATATTCTTTCCATGGTTTATCAATAAGAGTATCCTGACCATTGATTGTTTCTCTGTAATCCTTTGTTCTTCCTGTACCATCAAGTGTCAGACAACCTTCATCATCAAGTGTCCATGTAATATTGCTGCCATCATCTGCCCCGCAGCTGCCACTCTGGACAATAGTAGCAGCGCTGATTTTATGTGTTCTGACACAGAACAGCATTACAACTGCCAGAACCGGCAATACCACATGTATAAGCTTTCTTTTCATTAAAAGGCCTCCTCAATTATGTAAATATTTTTATTATTTTATATTAACATATTTTATCTTTTAATTCAAAATATTTCCTTAGTTACCTTTGAAACAATTCTTATTACACCAGATATTTTTTTTACCATTAACTTGAAATTGCTGTATTAATCAAAAATACTTAATGAAAAACATCAAAAATAATAGTATAATAATCAGGGGCAATTAAGTTCAGACCTTCTGGACACATTATTAAAGATTGGAGATACTATATGATTTCACTTAGAATAAAAAACACTAAAACATTTATGTCGCACCTGCTTGTAAAGGATACCTTCGATAACTTTCTTTTATCAGAGGCAGATATAAAGACCTCGTGCTCTCACTCTATAGACGGGCAGATTAACCGTGCATTTTACTCAGATGAGGAGTGGGAAACTCTTGAAGGTGATGCCCGAAGATATGAGCTGTGGCTTAATCAGAAGCCTTTCTGTTTCAGTCTTATCAAAGGAAGCAAAGTGCCTTCATCAATGAAGATTGTTATGCTTATGTCCACTAAAGATACCGAAGCACTTCTTAGCCAGATTGAAGCCGGATTATCTACTGATAACATCAATGGTCTTTTCATTAATATCCGATATCAGGAGGGACACGCCGACATCATTACAGGAACTTCACTCAACATATTCAGCCTTGATAAGACACTTGATACGGCATTTGACTCTTACATAAAGAAATTCTTAGCTGATAAGGGGCTTGATTTCGAGGAAACTGAGTAATGCTCTTTGCCCCTGACGTTTTTATATTTATTTAATAATTTCTGAAAGCCTTGATTTTACTGGGTTTGGCTTATTTTTATTAGCACTCACTACATTTGAGTGCTAATTTTCTCTTGACTTCCACCAGACAGAATATTAAACTACATATTATGAAATTGCTTAAATGCAATAACAACCACTGCGGCAGTTTATGATGTTCGTACTCATACCCAGCCACAGTATATAAATATTAAACTTAAGCGTAATATCACGCAGATTGGAGAGATTAATTATGGCTAATACACATGGTAGTTTATCAATTAACAGTGACAATATTTTTCCTATTATTAAGAAGTGGATGTATTCTGACCACGACATTTTTTACAGAGAACTTATATCAAACGGCTGCGATGCCATCACTAAGTTAAAAAAGCTTGATATGATTGGCGAATATGAAGCACCTGACGATATTGAATATAAGATAGATGTTAAAGTAAGTGCTAACAATAAAACTATTAAGATTATCGATAATGGTATCGGTATGACTGACGAGGAAGTTGAACAGTACATTAACCAGATAGCTTTTTCTGGTGCTGAAGCTTTCCTTGAGAAGTATAAGGATAAGGCTAACGATGACCAGATTATCGGTCACTTCGGACTTGGTTTCTACTCAGCATTTATGGTAGCTGACAAGGTTACTATTGATACTCTTTCTTTCAAGGAAGGCGCTAAGGCTGTTCACTGGGAATGTGACGGCGGTACAGAATATGATATGGCTGACGGTACAGCTACAACACCGGGTACTACTATCACTCTTTACTTAAATGAAGACAGCTATGAATTTGCAAATGAATACAAGGCACGCGAAGTTGTTGAGAAGTACTGCTCATTTATGCCTGTACCTATCTTCTTAACTAACGAGGATGCTGGTGAATTAACAGAGGAAATCCCAGAAGAAGAAGTTACTGAGAAAGATACTGTACTTGATACATTTATAAAGGACGCTGTTACTGAGGAAGTTGAAAAGGAAGACGGAACTAAGGAAACAGTTGAGAAGGTTCCTGCCAAGAAGATGGCTAAGATTGTAAAAAGACCTGTTGCAATCAATGATATCCACCCTCTCTGGACAAAGCATCCTAATGAATGTACTGCCGATGAATATAAGGAATTCTACCGCAAGGTATTTAACGACTACAAAGAGCCTTTATTCTGGATTCACCTTAACATGGACTATCCTTTCAACTTAAAGGGTATTCTTTACTTTCCTAAGATTAACACAGAATATGAGTCAATCGAGGGAACTATAAAGCTTTACAACAATCAGGTATTCGTTGCTGATAACATAAAGGAGGTTATTCCTGAATTCCTTCTTCTGCTAAAGGGTGTTATCGACTGCCCAGACCTTCCTCTTAATGTATCACGTTCAGCACTCCAGAACGATGGTTTTGTTAAGAAGATATCTGACTACATCACTAAAAAGGTTGCTGACAAGCTCTCTGGTATGTGCAAAACAGACCGTGAGAACTATGAGAAATACTGGGATGACATCAACCCATTTATCAAGTTCGGCTGCTTAAAGGATGAGAAGTTCTCTGAAAAGATGAACGATTATATTATCTTCAAAAACCTTGAGGGTAAGTATGTAACTCTTAAGGATTACCTTGAAGCTAACAAGGAAAAGCATGAAAACACTGTATTCTATGTTACTGATGAGAAGGAACAGAGCCAGTATATCAATATGTTTAAGAAAGAAAACATGGATGCTATCATTCTTACACACAACATCGACCAGCCATTCATCACTCACCTTGAGGGCAAGAATGAAGGTCTTAAGTTTGCAAGAATTGATACTGACCTTTCTGATATATTCAAGGAAGAAACAAGCGAAGATGAGTTAAAAGATACAACCGAAGCTCTTACTGCTGCTTTCAAGAAGGCTCTTAACAACGATAACCTTAACATCAAGGTTGAGAAGTTAAAGGATGCTTCTGTATCTTCTATGATTACTCTTTCTGAACAGGACAGACGTATGCAGGATATGATGAAAATGTATGGTATGTCTGGCATGGACCCAGCTATGTTTGGTTCTAACGGACAGACTCTTGTACTTAATGCTAACAACGACCTTGTCAAGTATATTGTTGAGCACAAGGATGGCGAAAATACTGACATTATCTGCCAGCAGTTATATGACCTTGCACTTATAAGCCACGCTCCTCTTGCACCTGCACAGATGACAGCTTTCGTACAAAGAAGTAATAAGATTATGGAATTACTTGCAAAATAATTAAATTTAACATATTATATAAGCATACATTAAATTGTGCTTAGTATTTCAGATAACCCCATCTGTTTTAAGCAGGCTGGGGTTATTTTAATGAATTTACGCACCAGAATGGGGAAATATATGTCAGACAATAATAATTATTTTACACCCGATGACGATGATGAAGATTTTGGTTTTATAGATTTTGAGGACGATTATCCGGCTGATGATGACGACTATACTGATGAAAGACCATCTTCAGGAAGCAGGCGTTTTAACACATATGATGACGATGATGACAGTAATAACAACAGTCATCATTCAGGAGCCACCCTCTTTAATACATATGATGACGATGATGATTATGACGATGACGATGAACCGGTTGACTCCTCTAAGGACTACCAGTCTTCCAAGGGCTTTTTCAGCTTTTTATTTTCAGAAGTGTTAAGCCTTGTCAAGATAGTAGTTATAGCCGTTGTATTTGCGCTTGTATTCACGAACTTTATTATAATAAATGCAGAAGTTCCGTCAGGTTCTATGCGTGATACAATATGGGAAGGCGACAGACTCTTCGGTTTCAGGCTTGCATATAAGTTCTCTGAGCCAAAGCGTGGCGATATTATAATATTCAAGTTTCCTGATGATGAAACACAGAATTATGTCAAGCGTGTAATCGGTCTTCCAAACGATATCGTCCAGATTAAAAATGGCCGTGTATACATCAATGGTGAAGAGCTTGATGAGCCATATATCAAGGATTATATATTAGATGATGGGGAAACTTATACTTATATTGTTCCCGAAGACTCTTATTTTATGCTTGGTGACAACCGTAATAATTCCAAAGACTCAAGATACTGGGTCAATACATTTGTTAAAAAAGAAAAAATTGTAGCCAAGGTCGTTGTCCGCTACTATAGCGGCGAAAAGTCAAAGATTGATTTTAGTCTTGTGAAATAACGAATAATATTCTAACTCCTGTTAATAATAATTAATATGCCTGTGATTTCAGGTGTACTATTTATTAACAGGAGGTTTTTTATATGACAAACTTAAGCTGTAATGCATCTACTTGTACACACAATGCTGACAAATGCTGCTGTCTTAGCGGCATTGATGTAAAGGGAGCTAATGCATGTACCTGCGATGAAACATGCTGTGGAAGCTTTGATAACAAAAAAGAAAATGGTTCCGCACGCAATGCTGCTGCCTCTCCTAAGCTCAATCTTACAATACAGTGTGCTGCCCACAACTGTGTATACAATGAGGACAGTGCATGTCATGCCGACCACGTTGACATATCAGGCATAACCGCCGTAAATGCTGGTGACACCGTATGTTCTACTTTCACTGCAAAGTAGCTTCATAATATTATAATAATCTGTCTTTCTTAAGTTCTCAGGTTCAGACTACACAGACCTTAATTCTGAACTGCAAATCTTAAAAAAACAGTTGCCAAACTTCCGATTTTATTATAGAATGGTAAGTAGTTATGATAATTAGGAGGTATACCAAAGAATGGTAAGCGCAGGAGATTTTAAGAATGGTTTAACAATTCAGATGGATAATAACATTTGGCAGATTATTGAATTCCAGCATGTAAAGCCTGGTAAGGGTGCTGCTTTCGTTAGAACTAAGTTAAAGAATATCGTAAGTGGTGGTGTTGTTGAAAAGTCTTTCAGACCAACAGAAAAGTTTGACCTCGCACACATTGAGAAGAGAGAATATCAGTATCTTTACTCTGATGGCGACCTTTACAACTTTATGGATACAGAAACATTTGAGCAGATTGCTTTATCAGCAGAGAATGTTGGTGATTCACTTAAGTTCGTTAAGGAAAATGAGATGGTTAAGCTTTGCTCACACAACGGCAATGTATTCTCTATCGAGCCACCTATCACAGTAGAACTTCAGATTACAGAGTCTGAACCAGGTGTTAAGGGTGATACAGCTACTGGTGCTACTAAGCCAGCTATCCTTGAAACAGGTGCTAAGATTTTAGTTCCATTATTTGTTAACCAGGGTGACACAATTAAGATTGATACAAGAACAGGTGAGTACATCTCTCGTGTTTAATCTGTATTAATTGATTGGATGAATTGAGATTTTAATAAATAATATGCAGACATATCGCTGTATATGCGTATATTATTTAAGAAGCAGGCTTCTATATGAAACCTGCTTCTTTTTCATTTAATTATTATGATTAAAGGGTCAAAAGGTATCATCGATGCATGCTTGCATGGAGTAATCTGATTAATCATAAATGAGGGGCAAAATACCTTTTGACCCTCATATCATTATTATTTCATTACCATCCAAAGCTCTTTAATCACAAGAACATAGTCTTTGTATATTTATAAGTATCATTCTGTAGCATTAGAATATGTTAACCCTCTTCTCCACATAAGATGTATCCTGTGCGAAGCTTACTGTGTTCTCTGCGCTTATAAAGCCTCTGTCGTAAAGGTCTAAGAGCGCATCGTCCATAGTTATCATTCCATTTTTCTTGCTTGTCTGGATTATACCTGTTATCTGGTGTGTCTTTCCCTCTCTTATAAGGTTCTTTATGGCAACTGAACCGTGCATAACTTCAAATGCTGCTACTCTTCCCTTCTTTCTTTCAAGAGGTATGAGCTGCTGTGATATAACAGCCTCAAGAACTGTTGCTAACTGCACTCTTATCTGCTGCTGCTGGTGTGGTGGGAACACATCGATTATTCTGTCGATTGTGGCTGCTGCACCTATAGTATGAAGTGTAGAGAATACAAGATGTCCTGTTTCTGCTGCTGTTATGGCTGTCGAGATAGTTTCAAGGTCACGCATTTCTCCTACAAGAATAACATCCGGGTCTTCTCTTAAAGCCGACCTTAATGCCTTTGCATAAGACTGTGTATCTATGCCAATCTCTCTCTGGTTAATCATAGACTTTCTATGTGTATGAAGATACTCGATAGGATCTTCAAGTGTAATAACATGGGCATTACGCTCATCATTAATCCTGTCAATAAGTGAGGCAAGGGTTGTCGATTTACCACTACCTGTAGGACCTGTTACAAGCACAAGGCCTCTCTTCTTATCATAAAGGTCTATAACAGACTGTGGAACGCCTAACTGTTCAGGCTTTGGCACTTCTGTACCTACTATACGCATAGCACATGCAACTGAACCTCTCTGTCTGAACACATTTACTCTGTAACGTCCTACCTGAGGTATTGAAAATGAAAAGTCAGCCTCTCCATTTTCCTTGAACATCTCAAGCTGTCTGTCATTCATAATACTAAGAATTATCTTTTCGCAGTCATCTGGCATAAGTCTTGGATAATCAAGGTCAAGTAATTCTCCATTCACTCTCATCTTAGGTGGCACACCTACTGTAATATGTACATCTGATGCTCCCTGTTCCTTTGCTGTCATAAGCAGCTGTTCTACTGTAATCACTTATTTTCTTCCTCCTCTTCAGCCTCGTATGTAGCTTTAATCATCTCTGCTATCGATGTTATGCCTTCCTTTACGCCGTTGGCTGCTGCCATCTTCAGTGTATTCATGCCTTCTTTAATAGCCTGATTTTTAATATCGTCCGCATCTGCATTTTTAGATATAAGCCTCTTGATAGCTGGCGATATCTTCATAATCTCATATATACCCATTCGTCCGTAATAACCTGTATTGTTACACAACTTACAGCCACAAGGTTCATATATTGTAAATGGCTCATCTGTATCAATTCCAAGCATCTGCTTTTCTTCTATTGTCGCTTCTTTTGCCTTTTTACATTCGCATAATCTTCTTACGAGTCGCTGTGCAATGATACCGACCATTGAATCGGCGATAAGGTATGGTTCAACACCCATATCCTCAAGACGAGCCACAGAACTTGCCGTACTGTTAGTATGAAGTGTACTTACAACCAGATGTCCTGTGATAGACGCTCTTACCGCTATCTCCGCTGTTTCAGAATCTCGGATTTCACCTATCATAATGATATCAGGGTCCTGTCGCAATATAGAGCGAAGTGCTGATGCAAATGTAAGATTAGCCTTAGTGTTAACCTGAACCTGATTAATACCATCTATATTCGCTTCGACCGGGTCTTCAACCGTGATAATATTAACATCCTCTGTATTCAGCTCACTAAGCGCTGTATACAATGTTGTTGACTTACCACTACCTGTAGGTCCTGTTACAAGGATAATGCCGTGTGGATTCTTAAGTATCTCCTGAAATACTCTCCTGTCCCTTTCAGTAAGACCAAGCTTTGATATATCTACGTTAAAGCCTTCCTTTGATGCAATTCTCATAACAACTTTTTCTCCGTAAACTGTTGGAAGATTAGATACACGGATATCATACTCTCTCCTGTCTACGGTTGTTGTTATACGTCCATCCTGTGGCTTACGCTTCTCTGATATATCCATTCCTGACATAATCTTAAGACGTGTTGTGATAGCACCAAGAAGCGCATTATCATACTTCATAATCTCTTTAAGATTACCATCTATTCTGTATCTTACACGCACTGTCTTTTCCATAGGTTCAATATGTATATCACTCGCACGCTGTCTTACAGCCTGCTCTATGATATTATTGATAAGTACTACGATAGGCGCATTTTCTATTTCTTCTCTTCTGGCATTGTTCTCTTTTTCTGCCTCTTTGTTACTTTCGCCCTGCTCCTTCTTGTATAACTCTACGATATTCTGTGCCTGCTGCTGTCCGAATGCTTTATCCAGAAATGCATTGATATCCTGCGCATTGGCAAGAAGTGGAACCACCTGCATACCTGTTATGATATTAATATCATCCATGGCAAGGATATTCATAGGGTCAGCCATAGCTACCTGTATAGCACCTGCATTGTCCATATCATGTCTTAATGGCACAAGTGTATACTTTCTCATAATAGACTCATCTAACAGTGACAATACCTGCTGGTCTGGTTCTTCCTCTCTCATATCAACAAAGTCGATATTAAGATGTTCACACAGCGCATCATTAATCTGACTCTGTGTTGCAAAGCCCATAGTTACAATCATTTCGCCGAGCATCATCTTTTTTTCTTTCTGCATCTTCAAGGCTTCGCCAAGCTGTTCTTCGGTTATTATCCCTTTCTGCACCAAAAGGTCACCCAGACGTACTTTTTTCCTGTAATTCATCCCGTTTATAACTCCTTATCACATACTTACTTTATTTTATCAATTGTATAGTTATTTTTCAAGTCACCAACATACTCATCATACAGATTTTGCTCATTCGTACTGCATGAAAAACGTTTATTCTGATTATCGTGTCCTACATTAAATGTGCCATCAATAGTAACATAGGCATTAGTGTATGCAAACATAAAGTAAACCTGTTCACTACCCTCATTATCACTTATATCAGCCGATGCCTCAACCACTATATAATTTCTTACAACAGTACTGTCACTATCAGAAACACTGTCAGCTTCTGCTTTTCTGTCAAGGAAATATGCAGCTTCTATCTTAATGTTATCAGCTTTTTCCTCGTTAAGATGATAAAGATAATCTGTGTTTCCTGTAGCCGCAAACAACATTCTATAGGTTACATCCTCTGTTTCTTCCTTGATTGTATCAGATATCTCAGAATATATTGTCTTCATAAGGTCGCTGTTAATGTCATCCTTTGACTCACAGTAAGAACTGAGCATATCTGCTGTGCAGCTCATTTCCATGGAACGTGCTATTATTCCGTGTCTTGCAAGCTCCTCATATGAAGTATCGCACATAATAGTAACCGTATCGCCAAGCACTATACCTTCTGCCTTGCTCTCTGAAAATGTAAGTGTCTTAAGGTAATCGTCCTCCCACTCATTACTTACAACTATCTTCGCGTCTGGACTTATTCCCGTAAATGCAACGCTGACTCCTGAATATATATCAATTACCGCACCATCTGTTATGCCTTTTGCCTTATATGAATACTCACTGTGAGGTATATCAGCCTTTGCACCGTCCGCATAAGCTTCATTGTACTCTATTACAACATCAACAGTATCACCATTCTTAATATCCGCCGCATCTGTGTGTGCAGAAAGTGACTCTATGAACTTCTCAACATAATATTGTCTGTCACCGTCCGGATTTTTTCCTAAAAGCTTTGCCGATAATCCATCTTCATCTATAACAAATGTAACTGAAGCATATCCATTAGCACCCGTGTATACAGGCTTTATATACTCCTTTATATCGAACTTATTTGCCTTTATAAACACAGCTATTATTATAACTATTAATGCCGCAATAATACCGATAAGCGCATACACTTTATAGTTTACCGAACCATTCGCTGAGCCATCGGTATATGCCGGCTGCTGCTCTGTCTTAGCCGCTTCATTTGACCTGAATTCTTTTATATCCATACACACTCTCACTTTCTATATTATGATGTAAGACCTTTGAACCTTACTGATGTACACAGATTGCTACATTTTTAAATTGTTACGCAATCCTGTAACATTATATACTTCTTGTACTTTCCTTTAAGCGTTCAAGTTCCTCCCCTTCCATATGTGGACCTAACACATCGTAAACCCACTTATGATATTCGTTGAGCTGCTTAATATCCTTATCGTTAAGGTAGTCTTTGTCAACCAGCTCTAAGTCTATAGGAACGGCTGTCAGCATATCAAACTTAAGCCAGCTTCCATATTCGTTTGAAGTATCTTTTACTACTATTATCTCATTTTCTATCCTTATACCAAACTGTCCTTCTACATATACACCCGGTTCATCTGACGTAACCATACCCTCTTTTAATACCGCAAGGTCATTCACTCCCTGTATATGTCTCCATCTGAAGCCATTAGGGGCTTCGTGTACATTTAAAAGATAACCAACTCCGTGACCTGTACCACAGCGGTAGTCTATATTCTGCTCCCACAGCGGTGCTCTCGCCATAATATCAAGATTATAGCCGGTACAGCCATACAGAAAATGTGTGTTAGCAAGATTAAGCATACCCTTTAACGTAAGTGTATAGCACTTCTTTATCTCATCTGTAACCTCTCCAAGCGCTATAGTCCTTGTTATATCTGTTGTACCTCTTAAGTATTGTCCGCCTGAGTCAACAAGTAACATTCCCTCTGGCTTAAGCTTTGCACAGTTATCCTTTGTTGCCTGATAGTGCATCATAGCCGCATTACCGGCATAAGCACTTATTGTATCAAAGCTTAGTTCTATATAATCCTTTATCTGGCTTCTTAAACCATCAAGGTACATAGCTGCATCATATTCTGTTATATCCACACCTTTTCTTATAGTATCCTTTAACCAGAATATAAAACGTGTCACTGCAAGTCCGTCATCTATATGTACATCTCTTAAGTTGGCTATCTCTGTAGCATTTTTAACTGACTTTAAAAGCACCTCAGGGTTCTGTCTGTCTATAACTTCAATATCACCATTGTTTATGGCAAGCATATAAAGTCTTGTATTAATACGCTTTGTATCAAGCAGCAGCCTGCAGCTGTGTCCGCTTACAGCTCCCATATTCTTTATATCTTCATATATACTCTCATATGGTGCTACCCTGACACCTGCATATGAAAGCTTATCCAGCAAAACTTTATCATCACACAGCCTGTCCGTGTCTGTATACAGAACTGCTTCATTATCATATACGCACGAATATGCCATAATCACAGGATTACAATGGACATCGTTGCCTCTTATATTGTATAACCAGCATATATCATCAAGTGAAGCTGTTATGTGACAGTCTGCATTTTCCGCCGCCATAACCTCTCTTACCTTGGAAATCTTGTCACTTATGCTCTCTCCTGAATACTTCTCATCTAGATAAAATGCCTTGCTGTGTGGAAATTCTGCCCTGTCTGCGTATATTTTTTCTATCGCATTAAACTCATAATCACACTCAGCCCCAGCTTCATACGCTGCATTTCTTAGCTCTATACCCTGCTTTGCCTCGACACATCTTCCGTCAAAGCCGATTGTACCGCCCTTTGAAAGTCTTTCCCTACAATATTCTGTAAGTGTTAAAACACCCTCACTTCCCATACGCATAAGCTCTATAGTACTGCCATCAAGCTGCTTTTCCACCTGCACATAGTATCTTCCATCGGTAAAAAGCACAGCCTTGTCCATATCTATGACTGCTGTTCCTGCTGACCCTGTAAATCCTGTTATGAATTCTCTTTCCTTAAAGTAATCACCTGCGTACTCTGATATATGATAGTCCCCTGTTGGAACAACATATACACTTATTCCGCTTTCTTTCATTATTTCCCTGACCTTAGCCAGTCTTTCTTTTATAACATTTGACTTATCACTCATAATATTCACTCTTTCTATATATTATATAATATAAGAATTGTACAAACTGCGTAGCAATAAAACAATCCGTATACGCCAGTCAGGTCAGAATATTCTTCATCCCGGACATCATTATATTGCATAAAATGCCAGGCATACAATATATGTATACTCTGGCATTGTCGCTTCTCTTTTTATAATAGCACTATACGTCCTCTATTACAACCGCAACTACTCCAGCAGTCCGTAGTTGTTCAAAAGTGTGTGTAGTTTATCCAACGCTTTTCTTTCAATACGGCTTACGTAACTCCGGCTTATACCAAGCTCTCCTGCTATCTCATTCTGCGTTTTTTCAGACTTTCCAAAAAGACCGAACCTCTCACATATTATAAGCATTTCCCTGCTGCTTAATATATCACCCATATGCTCTTTTATACATCCAAGCTGCTGCGCTGTCAGCATATTGGCTGCGTCATCCCGTTCTTCATCTCCGACAACATCCATAAATGTTATATCATTGCCCTCCTTATCTGTTCCTATCGGCTCTGATAAGGACAGCTCCATAAGTTTTTTTCTATCATTACGCAGCATCATAAGAAGCTCATTATCAATACATTTGGCAGCATAAGTCGCAAGACGTATCTTTTTATCAGGGTCAAATGTATTCACTGCCTTTATAAGGCCTATAGTACCCACTGATATAAGGTCGTCTGTGTCCCTGTCTGGTGACATATATTTCTTAATCATATGTGCAACAAGGCGCATATTCTTTTCTACAAGTATATTACGCGCATCCACATCCCCACTCTGACTCCTCTTTATCATTTCCTTTTCTTCAAGCTCTGATAATGGCTGTTCAAATGCTTTCAAAGAAAGGCACCTCTACACATATTTTTATTATTCTATGTGTAAAAGTGCCTTTTATTGCATATCCTATTGTAACATAATTTACTTTTTATCTATATTAGTCTTCCTTACGGCGGAGTATATCATATCTATCAAGCTTAACGCCAAGGTCGATATATAACTGCTGCTTTGGATGTGGACAGCTTTCCATATCCTTTCCCTTATCGTCAGTTATTCTCCTGACTGTAACCTGTATATTCTCTCCATCCGGCTTCATAATTTCTATCTGCTCACCAACCGAGAACTTGTTGCGCTGTTCTATATTATATAAGCCTTCCTCATTCATATCGCCGACTATTCCAAGATATGTGTATTCCTTAATATAAGTATTGCTCTCATATATCTGTGTATTCTCGTCTGGCTTTCCAAAGAAGAAGCCTGTTGTGTACTGTCTGTAAGTACATTTGCTTATCTCTGACTTATAGAATGGTATTCTTGACTTGTACAGTTCAGGGTCTTTAAGGAAATCGTCTATGGCAAGTCTGTATGTTCTTGCAACTGTTGCCACATAAAGAGCTGTCTTCATACGACCTTCAATCTTAAAGCTGTCTATTCCTGCTTCTATAAGCTCAGGAATATGCTCTATCATGCACAAATCCTTTGAGTTGAATATATAAGTGCCTCTTTCATTCTCATACACCGGCATATATTCACCTGGTCTGTTTTCCTCAACTACCGCATACTTCCATCTGCAAGGATGAGTACATGCGCCCTTGTTGGCATCCCTGCCTGCCATAAAGTTGCTGAGAAGACATCTTCCTGAATATGATATACACATAGCTCCATGTATAAATGTTTCTATTTCCATTTCATCCGGTATATTCTTTCTTATCCCCTTAATCTCATTAAGTGATAATTCCCTTGCTGAAACAACACGCTTTGCACCCTGCTCCCACCAGAACTTATAAGTCATATAGTTAGTATTATTAGCCTGTGTGCTTATATGGATATCAATATCGTGAAGTTCTTCCTTAGCGATTGTAAACATACCCGGGTCAGATATAATAACCGCATCCGGCTTTATTACATCAAGCTCCTTAAAGTATTCTCTTGCACCATCAAGGTCATAATTATGCGCAAGAATGTTAGCTGTAACATACACCTTTACATCATGTTCGTGTGCAAACTTAATCCCGTCTATCATATCCTGCTTAGAGAAGTTCTTAGCCTTGGCTCTTAATCCAAAAGCCTCTCCTCCGATATATACTGCATCCGCACCAAATATAACGGCTGTCTTTAACACTTCAAGACAGCTTGCTGGTATCAGAAGCTCTAATTCTCTGCCATTATAGTAATGTCCTGCCATAGTATCCTCTTTTCTGCGCACATTTTTTGCAAATAACAAGTTTGTGTCATGTGCACGCAGACACAAATCCTGCGTATGAAAAATTCATTTTTCACACTAATCTACATCTGTATATTCATTTAATTCTTTACACTAAGTGTTATACCATCACCTATCGGAACTATCGATGTCACAAGCTCATCATTGTGGGTAAGCTCATACACATACTCTCTTATTCTTGTGTGTATCGTTCTGTCCCTTCTTGTGACAACATATCTTGACTCTACCAGCTCACCCTCCTGAAGGATATTATCTGATATAAGAAGTCCTCCATGTGGCATAAGTCTTAATACCTCTGGAAGATAGTTTATATACTGCCCCTTGGCTGCATCCATAAATATAAAGTCAAAAGGACCTTCAAGCTCCTTTAAAACCTCCATGGCATCACCCTCTATAAGCTGTATACAATCTTCCTTTCCAGCTCTTTTAATATTATTACGTGCTATTGGTATTCTCTTATCATAATTCTCTATTGTAACTATCTTACAATCCACTGGCATATTCTCACTCATAAGAATAGATGAGTAACCTACCGCCGTTCCCACTTCAAGGATCGACTTGGGCTGCTTTAACTTAAGCAGCACCTTTAGCAGATTGCCCATCTCTTTTCTTATAATTGGGACCTGGTCCTCAATCGCTTCTTTTTCAATTATATTGCATATGTCAGAATTGCCACGGTCAAGAGAATTAATATAAGATACAACTCTTTCATTAACAATCACTACCGCATCCTCCATTAACAGCCAGACTGTCTATTCCTCTTCGTCACTGCTCTCATCACTGACTCCAGCCAATATCTTCATCATCTCAGTCGGCTTCATACTCGTGTTAAGGCTGTATGTTCCATCCTGAAACTTATCCTTATAGTCTGATAGCTTAACCTGAAAGTAGAATACTGCTTTATCGGTTATAAGACCCTTGTCGTACAACTGTGCTGCCAGCTTCTTAGCTGACACACCGCTGCTTATAGTAACATCCACAACCTTCGCATTGTCTATTGAATCAACTGCCTTTTCATTGAATATCCTGTTTCCAAATGTATATGCCTTAGTTCCGGCTGTGACAACTATAATCACCGCTATTGCTATAAATAATGCATTCAATGATATAGAAACAATCATTCTGATTGACTTATTATTCATAATTAATCTTCCATCCATTCATCCTGATATTAAGGTCAATAAAGCTTGTCTGACATCACCGCCTGTATGCCTCAATTAAGCTTCATATCTGCATTATCTTAAAAAGTCAAGGTCAAAGTCGATTGAGTCAACTACTGCCCTGCATATATCCTGAACCATTCTGCACAGACATACCTCAGCTAACAGATATCTGTTAACCATATACTGGTTTCTCATATCCTTGTACTGATTATTAAGTTCTTCCTGCGCTGCAAATATATCTTCAACCTGTCCACTATTCTGTATCTCGTAGTTCCTTCTTCTGAACTCATCAATACTTCTTTTTAAGTTAGGGTCCATATTTACTATCGCCTCTAACCTTTTATACTCTTTATATTCAGTGCTTTCCTTTATGGTATCAGCTATCTCAGCCTTCAACTGATTTATTTTCTGCATGAAACTCTCCCATATATTCTGAATTCCTACTTTTATAGACTTATAACTGGGCTTCCATAATTATAGGAAGAATAACCGGATTTCTCTTCATCTTCTTCCATAAGTACTCACTAAGGTCATCCTTAATGATATTCTTTATCTTACTCCAGTCTGTGATATTCTTATCAAGACATCTGAGTACTGAGTCTGTAACTATTGCCCTTGCTTCATCAAGAAGCTCTTCTGCTTCCCTTACATATACGAAGCCCCTTGTTACTATATCCGGACCTGCTATAAGCTGTCCACTGTACTTTTCAAGGGTAAGAACTACTATAATAATACCATTCTCAGCAAGGTTCTGTCTATCTCTTAATACGATATTACCAACATCACCAACTCCAAGACCATCTACAAGTATAGCTCCTGTATGGACTTTACCTACTATATCAGCCTTTTCATCGCTTAACTCTATAACATCGCCTGACTTAGCTATGATAACATCATCCTTATCATATCCAAGTGACATAACTACTTCCTTCTGCGCTATAAGATGTCTGTACTCACCATGTACCGGTATAGCATACTTTGGCTTAAGAAGTGAATAAACAAGCTTTATCTCCTCCTGACATGCATGTCCTGATACATGTGTATCCTGGAATATAACCTTAGCACCCTTCATACCAAGTTCGTTGATAACTCTTGCAACTGACTTTTCATTACCCGGAATAGGTGTTGAAGAGAATACTACGCAGTCGCCCGGCTGTATAGATACCTTTCTGTGAAGGTTAGCTGCCATTCTTGAAAGAGCTGCCATAGACTCACCCTGACTACCTGTTGTTATAAGAACTATCTGCTCTGGTGTGTAATTCTTCATAGCCTCTGTTTCTATAAGAGTTCCGTCTGGAATATGAAGATATCCAAGGTCTTCTGCAACATCTATGATGTTAACCATGCTTCGGCCTTCAACGCACACTTTTCTTCCATAAGCCACTGCTGCATTGATAATCTGCTGTACTCTGTCAACATTAGATGCAAATGTAGCTATAATTATTCTGCTGTTCTTATTGTCGTTAAATATCTTATCAAATGTACTTCCAACGGTTCTTTCAGACATTGTAAAGCCCGGTCTTAAAGCGTTAGTACTATCACACATAAGTGCAAGCACCCCCTTCTTTCCAAGCTCTGCAAATCTCTGAAGGTCTATAGGACTACCATTAACTGGTGTGTAATCAACCTTAAAATCTCCTGTATGAACAAGAATACCTGCCGGTGAGAATATAGCAAGTGCCGCTGCATCTGCTATACTGTGGTTAGTTCTTATAAACTCAACCCTGAAATCTCCAAGAGTTACTGACTGTCCGTACTTGACAACCTTTCTCTTTACATCGCGCATCATATTATGCTCTTTTAACTTGGACTCTATAAGTCCCATTGTAAGTCTTGTAGCATAGATAGGAACATTGACCTCCTTAAGTACATAAGGAATAGCTCCTATATGATCTTCATGTCCGTGTGTTATAACAAATGCCTTAACCTTATCAATATTTTCCTTAAGATATGTTACATCAGGGATAATAAGGTCAATACCAAGCATTTCTTCTTCTGGGAAACTAAGTCCGCAGTCTACAACAACAATACTGTCATCGTACTCGATGGCAGTAATATTCATACCAATCTGTTCAAGTCCTCCAAGAGGTATAACTTTAACAGAACCAACATTTTCTTTTTTCATTAAGCACCTCGTCATTCTTTAAATATAAATATAAATAAATCTTAAAATATATACGTGAAAAAAGAGCTTCCTTTCACACTGAAACTCTTCACAAGTCTTTATTAAGTACATAGCAGATTATTCTATCCAAAATCCTGCACATACCTGTTCTTTACGCAAGTTCAACTCCGTCATCCATAAGCTCTGCAAATATTCTGCTTATAGCATCAAATTCTGTATCATCTTCCACGAACTCATACGCTGCTTCTGCATCTTCTGCGGCTGATGTATCTTTTAATATATAACACTGTGCATCGCCATCTTCCTCATCATCTGAGTCTGTAACTAATAAATAGTTCACTCCATTGGCTCTTGTTTCCTCGATTATATATAATTCCACGCTGTCATTATCATCTGTCATAAAAGTAAGCTTTTCCATACAATTTCCCTTTTCAATTCTATTAGTTATTATGATATGTAATCCTATTGATATTATTTCTCAATATTCTATAAATGTAATAACCACCACATGACATACATTCCTCTTATAATGCAGGTCATATATAATAATTAACCATTCTTTACTTATTACTCTGGCTGTCAAGATATCCCTGTAATATGAATACTGCAGCTATCTGGTCTATAACTGCCTTTCTGTTCTCTCGTCTTACGCCGCTTTCCATAAGTGCCTTGTCTGCCGAAACTGTTGTAAGTCTTTCATCCCACATAACAACCTCAAGCCCTGTTCTTCTCTCGAGATTATTAGCAAATTCCATGCATGCCTCTGCTCTCTCGCCGATTGTGTTGTTCATATTCTTAGGTAATCCTACAACTATCTTTGTCACATCGTTCTGGCTTATAATCTCTTCTATTCTTGCATATGTCTTTCTAAGCTTGTTCTCTTCTTTTCTTGTGATTGTTTCAACAGGCTGTGCTGTTATGCCAAGTGCATCACTAAGAGCCACTCCCACTGTCTTTGTTCCGTAATCTAATCCTATTACTCTCATATGCGTATATTATAACCCTTTTCCTTCGATGAAATACTTTATAACTTCCTCTACAAGCTCATCTCTTTCTACTTTCATAATAAGGCTTCTTGCGTTATTATGGCTTGTAATGTAAGTTGGATCTCCTGACATTATATATCCAACTATCTGGTTAACCGGATTGTATCCTTTCTCTTTAAGTGCAAGGTATACCTGTTCAAGTATTCCTTCTACTGATATTGTCTTTTCTGGCTGTGTTCTAAAAAATTGTGTATTATTGTTTACCATATCTACCACGTCCCTTTCGTATACTCTATTATAATAAACCATATTATCAAATAAAACAAGAGAGGAATTTTGTTTTATTTCGGTTTTGTGGGGTGAATTTTTATTGTTACTATTCTATAGGGTGGGAGGGATTATGTCAAATTGAAAATGTTTGAGGTAGAAAATTATGGATATTTATATATTGTGTTTCTGGTGGAGATATTATGATGGTAGACGAATGACATTATAAAGATTATATATATGAGGATAACAGACAGACGACTATATATGTTAGAGTGGCAAACGGACGACACAGTAGTGGCGGGGGATGGGAGTGGTTATGTTCGATGCCAGAAGCTTTAAGCGGATATTTCTAAGTTTTTCCGGCTATGTTCTGCTTTTGGACGCTACCACTCAGACGCGACGTCCTGTCGCGGCTTCGTTTGCGAATACATCCTTGTATTCGCATAGCTGTTTATCGTATGGAAAAACTAAGAACTATCTCGCTTAAACTTCAAGTGCATCTCACACATCCCTTCCCATCCCCCACCACTACTGTGTCTGTCTTTGGCTGTTCTACATTTATTTACTATAAATGAGCAAATTTAAAATATTGCATAATTTTGTATGTGTTATAAATTCTTATATTTTATTGTCTTTTTTATCTAAATTGTAAGCATATCCTGTTTGCAATTTCTTAGTTCAACATCGCACTTCCATTATCCTGCATAAGTGCCATTGTTATGTTAAGGTTTCCATTTCTTATGCGTAACTGGTCTATGAAGTCTTTTTCCTGACTTTCGTCTTTTAATCTCACTTCGTATGTAAGCTCATACATTGTACCCATATTTGTTGTCTTTACCCTGCTCATCTTGTATTCAGATGTGTATTTGTCAAAAAGGTCGTCAAATACTGAGCTGTAGTTGAGGTTTTCTGGTATTGTTATCTTAAGCTGTTTTTTTCCTATATTTCTGTCGCCAAAGCCTATTGCTGTTGCACCTATAAGCACGATAAGCATAACTGCTACGAATACTGCCGCAAATGTTACATATCCTAGTCCGCAGGCAAGTCCTGCTGCCATTGTGAAGAATACTATTGATATATCTTTGGCACTTCCAGGTGCGCTTCTGAACCTTACAAGTGCAAATGCGCCTGCCATTGAGAACGCTCTTGCCACGTTGCTGCCTACAAGAAGAATAACTACTGCTACTACTGCTGGAAGCATTGCAAGTCCGATTATAAAGTTTTTCTGGCAGCCTTCTTTTTTGCATATGAACATATATACTGCAGCTATCACAAATCCTATTATAAATGCTGCACCTATCGCTATAACTGACTGTGTAATACTGATTGAACCATCTGATGTTGTTGTAAATATTGTATCAAACATACTTATCACTCCTTTAATCTATTTTTTGTATTTTATTGATTTTCTTGTGTTTTTAACATTTTTAAAATAATTTACTTTGTAAATCTTTCTTTATTTTATACATTTACACTCTTATAAATTTTTATATGCACACCGCGCTGCTCTGGCTGTCTGTGTATATACCTGAGGCTGTTTTACATTTGTTTTTATATCTGATAACATTTTCATATGGATAAGCAGCTTCGTCTGACAATTCATTTAATTCTGAATACTGCTCATCAAGCATTTCTGTATCTTTATCATAGCCCTCAAGAACGTATCTTTTATATTCTGTTCCATACTTTGAAAATGAAACGGGATATATCTTAAGGTCCGAAAGGCAGTTTGTAAACCACATAGGCACGGAACCGTTTATTTTAATCTCCATAAGATAGATATTCTGTGGAAGAAGCCTGTTGCCGTAGCTTCCACTCTCAAGTCTTACGTCGCCTCTTCGTGTTGTGATATTAGTATCAAAGGTAACTCGGAAATCTCCGTCATTCTTCTCAAAAAATGCGTATCTGTCATATGAAAGATATACTTTTGGCTTTAAGTCGTATATGCTCTTAAAGTAATCTATCTCTTTTAACACCTGTCTGTTAAGACACTCTGTTTCCTTAGGAAATATTCCATCCTCCATATACCTGTATGCATCTTCTAGCACGATGGAGGTTCTGCGCTTGTTTACAATTCCATTGTATTTTTTCTTAATCTCAAGAAAAACTTTATCACTTGTGTCAGGAGTACCATAGCTTCTCATTCTGAGCTTTTCCTTGTACACTGGCTTTTCTATTGAGCTTCTTATAAGCCTGTTGTCGTCTGTGTCATAATAAATGTTGCTTATACTATAGAACTGACCATTCTTATTATATTTATCCGGCTCCATATAATCAGATATACGGTCTAATAATCTTTTAAATGTAACTTCATCAAGCATATATTTCTTCTCATACCTGTTAAATACTTCGATTGCCATACAATGACCTCCAATCATTCCTGCATTTTTAATCTGCGGGTTATTTCACAACGCGTTTTCCTGTGAACAATTGTATAATAATTGGAAATTGTGACCAAATGATGTAAAAAGTAAGTAAAAAATGTGATATTACGATAATATAAAACAGGCAGGAAAAACACACCGTATAATGTGTTTTTCCTGCCTGCTGCAAGTCATAATTTATCTATATTCAATTCTATTTACTGGTTAATAATATGTACATCCATCTGGTTAAATGGTATTTCTATGCCATTCTTATCAAACTCTGCCTTGTATTCTTCAAGCAGTGTAAACCTTGTATCCCAGTAATCTTCTGTCTTTACCCACACTCTTGTTTCAAGTGTAACGCATGACTCATCAAGGCTCTTAACGATAACCTTAATATCCCTGTCCTTTATTACTGCCGGATTATTGTTTACTATTGTGTTAAGAAGTGTCTTTGCAAGCTTGAGGTCTGATGAATAACCTATTGACATTTCAATATCAAGTCGTCTGAAATCCTCTGCACCAACATTTACAATGTTAGAGTTGGATAAAGTACCATTAGGCAGCATAACAACCTTATTATCAACTGTTGTAAGCTTTGTATACAGTATTTCTATTGTTCTGACTGTTCCTTCATAATTGCCGACTACGATATAATCACCTACTTTGAACGGCTTGAATATAAGTATAAGAACGCCACCTGCAAAGTTTGAAAGTGAGCCCTGAAGTGACATACCTACAGCAAGTGCCGCAGAACCAAACACTGTTATAAGTGATGTTGTCTGTATTCCCAGTTCATCAATAACCATAAGGATAAGTACAGCATACAATGCAAACTTTATGATTGACATAGTAAAGTTTACAACGCCTACATCTATGCTTCCTCTGTCAAATACTTTCTTTAAAAGCTTAAGGCTTAATGAAATAAGCTTCTTTCCTATAAACCATATTAATAATGCAAATACAATCTTCCATATACCTGAAAGTCCCCAATGGGTAATCTGTTCAACTATTGAGTTAATCTCAGCCATATTTATACATTCCTTTCCTCTTTTTTAATATGTTTTTATTTTTTAAGCTCAAGAAGCTTCTTTTGCATTTCTTCATCTATTCTTATGCTTTCCTTAACTGCCTCTTTCGCTCTCTTTTCAGCCTCATCCCTTGCGCGCTGTGCAAGCTTTAAGCTCTCCTTTGCTGCTTTTTCTGCTTCTGCTGCCTTTTTAGCTTCCTCATCTGCCTTAATAGCAAGCTCTTTTGCCATCTCAGCTTTCTTTTCAGCCTCTGCCTTTGCAGCCTTCGCTTCATTTTTAATCATAAGCTCTTTTATCTCTACATCGCTGTATGGCTCATATCTGTATACAACTATAGATGATGAAGGAATACTTATAGTAAGCTTGTACTTTCCATTATCATCCGCCTGTATTGATGAACTTATGACATCCCTGCTTTCCTTTTCAGCATTTTCACTGTATTCTGCACTGTTACTGTCAAGTACAAGGTTATACCTTCCCATATCAGGAACATGCAGCACATAAGCTTCTCTTAAGACAGGAGTAAAGTTGACCGCTATAAGCAGTCTGCTTCCATCGTTACTTACACGCTCATATGCAAGCACTGTCTCGGCAGCATTATAATTATCCACCCAGACAAATCCATCTTCCTTATCATCAAGCTCATATAATGCCGGCTCCGACTTATACAGTTCATTAAGCTTTGCAACATACTTAAGCATCTGTGTGTAATCTTTATCTGCAAGACGCTCCCACGCTTCTTTAACGCTCTCCTCACCTGTCATAAGTGCTCCTGTGTCGTTGCCAAGTGATATACACTTTGCACCGGGATATGTGTACATATATCCAAGTGCTGCCCTTATGTCCTCAAGTCGGCTCTTCCTGCTATTGCCAGAAGCTATCTCATACATAGATGAACCAGAAAGCGCATCATATGATAGTGAAGACATAAAACGCTCCTTGTAATGATAGAACATTTCATAAGTAAGCCTGTTGTATACACCCTTTCTAAACAGTGGGTCCTGCTTTATGAATTCATAGAATTCCTCCGAAAGCCCATCATTAAGCTTGTAGTCAAAGCCAAGTGACTCCTCATCAACATCTGTCACTCCCGGCCATCTGCTTGTTTCATCGGCTATGCTTATGGCACATGCCTTGTGCAAATGTATATATTCATTCATCTGCTTTATGAAATCTATTGCATCAAGATTTTCATTGCCGCCATACATATTAGGTGTCCACTCACCCGGATTTTTTCCATAATCAAGATAAAGCATAGTAGCTGTATCTGTAAGTCTTATTCCGTCAATGTCATATTCATCCAGCCACATTGACAGATTAGATATAAGAAAGCTTCTTACTTCGCCTTTGTCATATGCAAATGTTGTAACTTCCCTGTAAGGCTTTTTATCAAGTCTTGGCTTTAAATATCCATAACAGCTGCCGCCATCAAAGTTGACAATTCCACGCATATCACTTCCAAAGTAAGCACCATTCCACTCAAGAATAACGCCTATTCCTGCCTTATGAAGACTGTTTACCAGCTGCTTAAAGTCCTCTGCACTTCCGTACTTTGTAAGTGGAACATAGTAGCTGGCTGCCGCATAGCTGTAACCTTTATGGCTGAACACTCCATCATCAGACATAATCTGGATGTGTGTATATCCTGCAGCCTTTACATATTCGATAAGCTTGTCGGCTATTGTGCCATAGGCTGCATCTGTGCCTATAATGTCTGCTATATCCTTAAGCTTAACCTCAAGCACTGATACCGCACCTTTATTTACAGACTTTGCAAATGTTTTCTTCTTTGCTGCACCTGTATTTGTACTCTTAGCTGCCTGACTCTTATCAGTTACATCTGACTTAGTAACTACAGAGTGTGCATCTGCATATCTTGTGGCTTCCATCGCATAAGGGTCAGCCTTTATCGCAGTTTCCCTGCCGTGGAACTTCATTTCATACATATACTCAGTTCCTGCGCATAATCCCGGTATAAAAAGCTCATATATACCATTTTCAGTTATACGCTCCATCTGGTATATACGTCCGTCCCAGTTATTAAAATCGCCAACAACACTTACACGGAGTGCATATGGTGCCCATGTCCTGAAAAGTGTACCACTTACACCATCCTTTTCACACTCATGACCGCCAAAAAGTCTGTAAGCCTTATCTTCTGTACCCTCAATAAACTTATTAAACAAAGTGTCAGTATCCTCATAATCCTCCATTGAATATGGGTCAGTACATCTGATTGTATGTCCCTGCTTATCTTCTATATTGAGAACATACTTAACACTCTTTTTAAGCGGAATAAGTGCAGCAAAAAATCCGGCATCGTCAACCTTTTCCATCTGTACGTTTTTCTTTCTCTCACTTACAGACACGCTTATCTGTACCGCATCTGGTCTGAACACCTGAATAAGGAACCCCTCCTTTACACGATGTCCTCCCAGTATTCTTTTAGGATGGCTGCTTTCAGAGTACACTATCTCCTCTATAGACGGCCAGTCCATCAACTTATATAACCTGTTATCCATCTGCATTCCCCTTCCTTGCGGCAGTTCCGCTATTCACTGCATTATTATGTCAGGAATTTATCTTATTCATACCTGTCCATCCACTGCTTGAAAAGACTTGTCCACGCATATACCTCCGGCTGGTAATGCTTACCGCCCTTTGTAGCAGTTTCCTTAGTACCAAGTCCTAACCCATGACATCCGTCCGGAAATACATGATACTCAAACTTAACTCCATTTTTCCTTAATGCCTCCACGAATAAAAGTGAATTCTCAAGAGGCACTGAATTATCATCAAATGTATGCCATACGAAGCTTTCCGGCGTATCCTTTGACACCTTATTCTCGACAGATATATCTTCTATATACTTATCATAGTTATCACCGAGCAGCTTGACAAATGAACCTCTGTGCGCATTTTTTCCTGCTGTTATGACAGGATAGCCAAGTAAAAGTCCATCAGGTCTTACATATTCCTTCTCGCAGCCAAGATATTCTTTTGCAAATGTTGCAACCATATCACCACTCCACATAGTTCCAAGACATGCGGCAAGATGACCTCCTGCAGAAAATCCTGCCAGTATAATTCTTTCCGGATTAACATCCCATTCCTTAGCGTTATCTCTTACCCATTTTACTGTATAAGCAGCCTCATATATCTGTGTAGGATATACGAAAGGTGCAAGACTATATCTTAACACTACTGCATTGTAACCAAGTTCAAGCATTTTGATGGCTATTGCCTCGCCCTCTCTTGGCGAATGATGGTCATAGCCGCCACCCGGACATATTATGACCAGAGGTCTGTTAAATGAATCCTGATAATCCGGATACATTTCCTTGATATATGTTGTTATTGTAGCCTTTTTATCAGGTGTCTTTAACCCTAACTTCTCATATGGAAGTTCAATATCATAAACTTTATGTAACATTTTTACTCCTTATATTTACCCAATTAATTTTTATAAAAGCTGTGTCCCGCCGCCTATTCTTCAATCTTATGGATAAATAATCCACTTCTTAACTTAGGCTCAAACCATGTTGACTTAGGTGGCATAAGTCTTTTCGCATCTGCCACTGCAAAAAGCTCTGCTATTGATGTTGCATACATTGAAAATGCAAGAACACAGTCTGTATGACATCTTTTTTCAAGTTCTTCAAGTCCCCTTATTCCGCCAACAAAGTCAATCCTCTTGTCTGTCTTAGGGTCATGTATTCCAAGCACTGGCTCTAAAAGGTTATCCTGAAGTATGGCAACATCAAGTCCGTCAACCGGGTCATCTGAAAGTATATCCTGCTTTGCAGTAAGCTTATACCATTTATCATCAAGATACATTCCAAAGTCAGCTTTCTTTGCTGGTGATACAGCTTCTGCGCTTTCTTCTATATCAAACTTTTCTGATATTATCTTCATAAATTCTTCGCTGCTGTATCCATTCAGGTCTTTTACAACTCTGTTGTAAGGCATAATCATAAGCTCTTCGTCTGGGAATAATACTGATAAAAAGTAATTAAACTCCTCATCTCCTGTATAATCCGGATGTTCTGCCCTTCTCTTTAAGCCAACCTTGACAGCAGATGCTGCCCTGTGATGTCCGTCTGCTATGTATATATAATTTATTCCTGCAAATGCATTTTTAATGTTATTAACTGCTTCTTTATCAGCAATCTTGTATACCTGATGTCTTATTCCATCTGGTGATGTAAAGCTGTACAGCGGCTCTTCCTTCTTAGCTTTTGCCACTTCTTCCCTTATGACATCGTTGGCTCTGTAAGCAAGAAAGATAGGTCCTGTCTGCGCTGAACATCTGTCAACATGGTTAATTCTGTCCGCTTCCTTATCCGCTCTTGTATTCTCGTGCTTTTTAATAACATTATTCTGATAGTCATCGATAGAAGCACAGGCAACTATACCTGTCTGGACTCTTCCATTCATAGTAAGTTCATACACATAGTATGACTTATCTGTATCAGTAATGAAAGTTCCATCTGCTATCCTCTCATCAAGAAGCTGTCTTGCCTTGTCATACACTTCATCTGCATATGTATCGACCGATGAGTCAAACTGTGTTTCAGCTCTGTCTATGGCAAGAAATGAAAGCGGCTCACGCGCCACTTCCCTGCAAGCCTCCTCCCTGTTGTATACATCATAAGGAAGAGCCGCCACTTTGTCAGCCACAGCTTTATCCGGTCTTATACATTCAAATGCTTTAATAGTTGCCATAACTTCGTCCATCCTTTCTTTAATCTTATGTCATACTGTATTATAATATCTTACACTCACGAATACACATTTTAATATTAAATGTCCCACCATGCATATCTATGAAAGATTGCTGCTTTCATGGTCTATCTTACAGTATGGCTTGTATGTAACAGTTCATGTGATTTCTCTGATAATGGCTCTTTGAAATAATCCCTGTAGCACTGGAGTACCTCTGGATTTTCGTGTGAAAATCTTACATTATTCACTTTATCAAGTCCATAAAGCACCTTACATCTTTCTGCCACTTTATCGTAATCATCCTTTATAGGCTGTCCACCGCCATTGATACAGCCGCCCGGACACGCCATAACTTCAACAAAGTCATACTTTACTTTTCCTGCTGCTATCGCATCCATAAGCTTTCTTGCATTGGAAAGACTGCTTGCAACTGCAACCTTAAGTATATTGCCATTGATAGTAAACTTTGCCTCCTTCCAGCCATCAAGACCTCTTACACACTGGAATGCATCCGGTTCAGGATTAGTCTTATTAACAAGGTAGTAAGCACTTCTTAATGCTGCCTCCATAACTCCGCCTGTCGCACCAAATATAACACCTGCGCCGCTTCCTACACCAAGAGGATTGTCAAACTCTTCTTCTGTAAGCTCTTCCGCCTTTATAAAGAAGGACTTTAACATTCTCTCAACCTCTCTTGTAGTGAGTACCGCATCAACATCGCCTCTGCCATCCCATGTAATCTCATCTTTCTTTGCAAGACAAGGCATAAGTGATACACAGAATATTCTTTCAGGGTCAACACCAAGCTTTTCTGCATAATAAGACTTTGTGACCGCACCAAACATCTGCTGTGGCGACTTGGCTGTTGAAAGTCTGTCTGCATACTGTGGATATTCTTTCTTTATAAAGTTTACCCAGCCAGGACAGCATGATGTAAACATAGGAAGTCCCGACTCTTTTATCTCAGGAAGTCTTTTTAAAAGTTCACTTCCTTCTTCCATAATAGTAAGGTCTGCTGAAAATGTTGTATCAAATATATAGTCAAAGCCAACTTTTCTTAATGCTGATACAAGTCTTTTAGCTGTTGCAAATTCTTTGCTTAATCCAAAGCCTTCGCCCCACGCTGCCCTTACCGCAGGAGCTATCTGTACTACTGTTATGATATCTTCTTTCTCAACTGCATCAAGAACGATACCAACATCATCTCTTTCCCTTAATGCACCTACAGGACAGTTGACAACGCACTGACCGCAAAGTGTACACTTAGTTTCCTGTATAGTCTTATTCTTTGCCACATTTACAGTAGTTCTTGAACCTGTGTTAACAACATCCCATATATGCATACCCTGTATGTTATCGCATATCTGTACACATCTCATACATTTGATACATTTGTCATTAGCCCTTATAAGTGGAAAATTCTTATCCCACTTATTCTTTTCAAGTATTGAGTCATATGGCATTTCTGATATATTAAGCTCATTGGCGAGCGACTGTAATGTACAGTTACCGCTTCTTACACATGATGCACATTCATAGTCGTGCTGTGAAAGTATAAGCTTGACATTAGTCTTCCTTGTAGTACGCACTTTTCTTGTGTTAGTACGTATAACCATTCCTTCCTGTACCACATTGTTGCAGGCTGTAACACATCTGTCCTGTCCTTCAACCTCAACCACGCATACACGGCACGCACCTATCTCATTAACTTCCTTAAGATAACACAGAGTAGGCACTTCAACTCCAACTTTACGTGCAGCCGCGAGGATAGTTGTTCCGTCTTCCACGGTAATATCTATTCCGTTTATTGTTGCATTTACCATTGTTCTTCTCTGCCTCCTCTAAATGCTCCAAATCCGAAGTGATCACATCTTAAGCAGCGTCCAGCCTCCTGACACGCCTCCTCACATGTGAAACCATACTCAATAGGTTCAAAGTCGTTCTTTCTTTCAGCTGCTTCTCTTAAAGCAACTTCAACTCTTCCGCACGCAACCTTATCTTCGTTGCTTGCATAAGGTATCTCAACATCACATGTAATCTCATGATTAAAGCCAAGATACTCATCTATATTAGCTGCTGCAACCTTACCTGCCGCAATAGCCTTTATAACTGTCGCCGGACCTGTTACGCAGTCGCCGCCTGCAAATACGCCCTCAGACATCTCACCCTCCTGTGGTGTAATATTACCTGTATTAAGCGCTGAGATAACACCTCTCTGAACCTTTATTCCGTGTTCCTCAAAGCTCTTTGTTTCTATACCCTGTCCGATAGCAACTACTATAAGGTCGCTCTCTAAGAGTACCTCATCCTTTGATGCTGCCTTAGGTGCTGGTCTTCCGTGTGAAACCTTTGATATCATCTGTGGCTTTACAACAAGTCCTATGGCATTGCCCTCTTCATCCTTCTTGATACGCACTGGTGACATAAGTTCAAGAACATCGCAGCCCTCTGCCTCAGCACCTACAACCTCCTCCTCAAGTGCCGTCATATCTGCCTTACGTCTTCTGTATACAATACTTACCTTGCTTGCTCCAAGTCTTATAGATGAACGCGCCACGTCCATAGCTACGTTACCACCACCGATAACTATAACTCTCTTTCCTGTATAATCCGGCATATCGCCGTCACCGATGGCACGAAGCATTTCAACAGCAGATGTTATTCCGCTCTTGGCATCCTCACCTTCTATACCCATCTTTTTATCTGCATGCGCACCGATAGATATATATGTAGCATCATATTCCTCAGTTATATCATCAAATGATATATCCTTTCCTACACTTATATTCTTCTTAACCTCTATTCCAGTTGAAAGAATAGAATCTATCTCTTCATCAAGCTTTTTACGTGGAAATCTGTAGTTAGGAATACCATATCTTAACATACCGCCAAGCTGCTTCCTCTGTTCAAATATAGTAACCTTATGTCCCATAAGGGCAAGATAATAGGCAGCACTAAGACCACCTGGTCCACCACCAATTATGGCAACCTTCTTTCCCGTAGCTGGCTCACACTCTGGTACTGGAACTATGCCAGCATTATCTACTGCCATCTTCTTAAGTCCACGTATATTAACAGGTGCATCTATGATAGTTCTCTTACATCTGTTCTCACATGGATGCTCACATATATAAGCACAAGTTGTAGGCATCGGATTATCTCTTCTTATAAGCCTTACAGCATCAGCATAGCGCTTCTGCTGTACAAGTGCTATATAACCTGGAATGTCAACGCCGGCAGGACATGACTTAACACACGATACAGGCTGGTTACTGTTACATGAACAGAAACCATTATGTATATGTGACTCAAAATCATCTATACAGCCGTCAACTGACTTAAGCGCAAGCTTAGCAGCCTCATATCCTATGGCGCAGTCTGCTGAATAGTATATTCCCTCTGCTGTGAGCTTTATATTTTCAACTGTTTCTTCCGTTGCTTCTCCATCAAGCACGTTATCAAAAAGTCTTGCAAGCTGTCTTAATCCGACACGGCATGGCACACACTTACCACATGACTGTGCAAGACACATTTTTATAAATGATCTTGTAAGGTCAACTGGACATAATCCCGGTGGAGATGCCACTATTCGTCTTTCAAGATCCTGATACATCGACTCCATTGTTACCTGAGCCTTATCCTTAGTTAATATAGTTAATCTACTCACTAAAAACAGACCTCTCTTTCCTGAATTTAACATGTTATTGTCTGTAACTCCCTAATATTCTGAATATGAATAATATTCTCATAATCAAATCATCTGTCCCTGCTGCATTAAAAACACAGAACAATAACCTTAAAAGTTAAACAAAATATTAATATAACCAAACTATTATAGTGTAACATTACCGTTAATAATTGACAACAAAGGTTATTTCTTTAACAAACTAACGCAAATATCAGAATTCACACGCAAATCATTAATATACCGTATTACTCTGCAAACTTTCACAACGCAGTCCCTTATTATCCAAATAATACACGACATCACCATAAATACACCATACAATTAACTTAATCTAATATTATACCGACACGCCTGATTATGCAAGTGGAAACGGTTATAAGTTTAGTATTCATATGCTTAGAAACTTTAAAAAGGACAGTCGACTTTCTCGGCTGTCCCTTGCAGTTTTGCTTTAATTACTTTTTAAACTTATATTTTCCTTTTCCATAACCGGATACTGGTTCAATAATATCTGCCTGAACCAAATTTGAAAGGAACTTAGACGCTTCATTGTGATTTTGCCTTCAATATTCTGAATAGCAGTATCAACCAGATATTTAGAGGGTTTGAGTCCATCCACTGCCTGTAGTCCGATTGCCGTACTCCAGACATAGCTCTTATGTACTTTATCCGGTTCAGACTCTCTCAAATATTCTTTAAACGGTTCTTTGTCAAGAGTGGTGAAAGATTTAGAACCAAAAAACATACGAAAATAAGTATCAAAAAGACAGGTGCGGAACTCATTCCACACCTGTCAATAGTATCATTATATAACATTTATCATTCTTAATTATCAAAACAAGAACAAACTGCCATTAAATTCTATAATTACTTAACAACTCTTACCTTAATAACACCATCAATAGCTGAAAGCTTAGCTGCTACATCTTCTGTGATTGCTGAACCTGTATCAAGAACAGAATATGCATAATCGCCTCTTGACTTGTTATCCATAGACTCAATGTTAATACCTGCATCACCCATAACGCTTGTAAGCTTGCTTATGATTGCTGGTACATTCTTATGACATACTGTAACCCTTCCTGCTGATGTACATACACCACAGTCACAGTTTGGATAGTTTACAGAATTGACAATATTACCATTCTCAATGAAGTTTCTTAATTCCTTAACTGCCATAACAGCACAGTTATCCTCAGCTTCTTCAGTTGAAGCACCAAGATGTGGAAGTACGATAACGCCCTCCTGACCTGCTGTTGTTGTGTTAGGGAAATCAGTAACATACTTAGCAACCTTGCCAGACTTGATAGCATCAAGAATAGCTGGCTCATCAACAAGTACATCTCTTGCACAGTTAACAATAACTGTACCCTTCTTCATTATATCAAATGCTGCCTTATTAATCATACCCTTAGTGCTGTCAAGTGCTGGTACATGAATAGTAATATAATCACATTCCATATATATATCCTCAACATTTACAATGTGCTTAACTTCGCTTGAAAGGTTCCATGCTGCATTAACTGAAAGGTATGGGTCATATCCGTATACTTCCATGCCAAGGCTTATAGCTGCATTAGCAACTAACTGTCCGATAGCACCAAGTCCGATAACACCAAGCTTCTTACCCTTGATTTCCTTACCTGCAAATGCTTTCTTAGCCTTTTCTGCTGACTTTGCAATATCTGCATCATCCTTATTATCTTCAACCCACTTGATACCGCCAAGAATATCTCTTGAAGCTAAAAGTAATGCTGCAAGAACGTGTTCCTTAACTGCATTGGCATTAGCTCCCGGTGTATTAAATACTACGATACCCTTATCAGCACATTTATCAAGAGGAATATTATTAACACCTGCGCCTGCTCTTGCGATGGCAAGAAGGTCATCTGATAATTCCATATCATGCATCTTGGCACTTCTTACAAGTACTGCCTGTGCATCTTCATATGCTGCATTTGTATTATAATCGCTTGAAAAAAGGTCAAGACCTACAGAAGCGATATTATTAAGACAATTAACGTTAATCATTATGCATTCTCCTTCTCGAACTTCTTCATAAATTCAACTAACTTCTCTACGCCTTCGATTGGCATAGCGTTATATATAGAAGCTCTCATACCACCAACTGTTCTGTGACCCTTAAGGTTAACGAAACCAGCTGCTTCTGCTTCCTTAACAAACTTAGCATCAAGTTCTTTATCACCTGTTACGAAAGGAACATTCATAAGTGAACGGTCTTCCTTAACAACTGTTCCCTTGAACATCTTTGACGCATCAAGGAAATCATAAAGAATTTTAGCCTTCTTTTCATTGTGTTCCTTCATTGCTGAAAGTCCACCCATCTTCTTAATCCACTTAAATACCTTGCCGCAGATATAAATGTTGTAGCAAGGAGGTGTATTGTAAAGAGAGTCTGCATCTGCCTGTGTCTTCCACTTTAACATTGTTGGTGTTCCAGGAAGTACATCATCTGTTATAAGGTCTTCTCTTATAATTGCAATAACAACACCAGCAGGTCCGATATTCTTCTGAACTCCGCCATATACTACGCCATACTTTGTAACATCGATTGGTTCTGATAAGAAGCATGATGAAACATCTGATACAAGGATATGTCCCTTTGTGTTAGGGAGTGTCTTATACTTAGTACCATAGATAGTATTGTTCTCGCAAATGTATACATAGTCCGCATCTTCTGGAATATCAAGATCTGAACAATCCGGAATATATGAATATGTCTTATCCTCAGAGGAAGCGACAGCAACAGCCTCACCATATATTTTAGCTTCGTTAAATGCTTTCTTAGCCCACTGACCAGTGATAATATAAGCTGCTTTCTTGTTCTTCATAAGGTTCATAGGAACTTCTGCGAAGAACTGCGATGCTCCACCCTGAAGGAATAATACCTTATAATTATCAGGTATATTCATAAGCTCTCTTAAGTCTTTTTCAGCTTCCTTGATGATGTTATCATAAACCTTGGAACGATGGCTCATCTCCATAACCGACTGACCAGAACCCTGGTAATCTAACATTTCATCTGCTGCTTCCCTTAATACTTCTTCAGGTAACACTGCTGGACCTGCACTAAAGTTATAAACTCTTGCCACTTTTTCTTCCTCCTAATCCATTTGAATTCTTTAAAATAATAATAATAATAAACTTTTAATCTTAAGTACAACATATGTAAACATCCCAACTATACAACATATGGCTGTGTCTATTATATTATGATAAACTCAATAGATAACATAATATTGATATCTTAATATTGATAACATAATATTCATTCATCATATATCTGTATAAATGTTATATCTTAATATCTGCTGTGAGTGTATATTACTCAGTCACTTTTCAGAACGACCTATATTTTTGTCAATTTTTGTTGTAAATTCTCCTAAGTATTAAAAATTTATTAAACTATATTTTATGCTTGTATATTTGCTATGTCAAGTTAATATTTTAACATATTAAAGTTATATGTGTATTTTTTTTAATACCTTAAAGTAATTAGCACACAATTAAGTGTTTTTCTTTACATCTATCTTATTAATTGCAACTGTGGAATAGAGATTTTTCACTCACATCCTATTCATTGAACATATTAAAAAAAGAATTCCAAACCAGCATAACCAATGCCAGTCTGGAATTCCTATTAATTAATCTTAACTAATCTCTTACTTGCCTTCTGCCTGCTTTTTGTTAAGGTCTTCTCTGTCGAAAGCCTCTGATATAGGTGCACCTGGTGCAACCATAGGGAATACCTTATCATCCTTGCATATATCACACTCAATAACACATGGTATATTAAGCTCAATAGCTTCCTTAAGTGCATTTTCAAAGCTTTCTATATCAGCTACTCTGTACGCCTTAGCGCCCATACCTTCTGATACCTTGACAAAGTCAACCTGATCATCAAGAACAGTTGCTGAATAACGCTTTCCATAGAATAAATCCTGCCACTGTCTTACCATACCAAGTACGTGGTTGTTAAATACTATCTCAATAATAGGGATATTGTATCTTGTTGCTGTTGCTATTTCGTTCATATTCATACGGAAACAGCCATCACCAGCTATATTGATAACAACCTTATCCTTACAGCCAACCTTGGCACCTATGCAGGCACCAAGTCCATAACCCATAGTACCAAGTCCGCCTGATGTAAGAAGTGTTCTAGGATTTTTATACTTATAATGCTGTGCAGCCCACATCTGATGCTGTCCAACATCTGTAGAAATTATAGCCTCACCCTTTGTAATGTCATATATCTTTTCCATAATATATGGTCCGTTAAGTACATCTTTTCTGTATCTCATAGGGAACTTTTCTTCATATTCCTTAAGGTGTGCAAGCCATTCTGAGTGGTCAAGCTGGTCAAGCTTTGCATTTACTCTCTTAAGAATTTCAAGCGCATCACCTATAACAGATGCATCCGTATGTATATTCTTATTTATCTCGGCAGCATCTACATCAAACTGGAGAATTTTAGCATTTTTAGCAAACCTCTGTGTATTGCCTGTAACTCTGTCTGAAAATCTTGCGCCTATAGTTATAAGAAGGTCACACTCAGACACACCGAAGTTAGAAGTCTTAGTTCCGTGCATACCAAGCATACCTGTATAATGAGGGTCTGAGCCGTCAAATGCACCTTTACCCATAAGTGTATCACATACTGGCGCATCTACCTTCTTAACAAATCTCTTAAGCTCTTCTGAAGCTTCTGAGGCAATAACACCACCACCTACGAATATATAAGGCTTCTTAGCCTCTTTAATCATAGCTGCTGCACACTCAACATCTTCCTCTGTTATTGTGTCTGTAACTCTTTCTATTGGCTTTGGAGTTTCCTTTATATAGTCGCACTCATTTGCTGTAGCATCCTTAGTAATATCTACAAGAACAGGACCCGGACGTCCTTCCTTTGCTATTCTGAATGCTCTTCTTAATGTAGAAGCAAGGTCTTTAACATCCTTTACAATAAAGCTATGCTTAGTTATAGGCATAACAATTCCAGCTATATCTACTTCCTGAAAACTATCTCTTCCAAGAAGAGGGAGTGTAACATTACATGTAATGGCAACTACAGGAATAGAATCCATCATAGCAGTTGCAATACCTGTTACAAGATTAGTAGCTCCAGGGCCTGATGTTGCAAAACATACACCGACCTTACCTGTTGCTCTTGCATATCCATCAGCAGCATGTGATGCACCCTGCTCATGAGATGTAAGTATATGTGTAATCTCATCTGAATGCTTATATAAAGCATCATAGACGTTAAGAATGGCTCCGCCCGGGTATCCAAATACAGTATCTACACCCTGCTCTTTTAAACATTCAACTATAATCTCTGAACCATTTAATATCATTCGTCCGTCTTCCTTTCGTTATATTTATATTTCTACTTTTATAATATGTTCCATCTAAATATACTTATTAAGCCTCTGGTGTCTTTAAGATAGCACCTCTGTTACCAGATGTAACCATTGATGCATATCTCTTAAGATAACCTGTTGTTACCTTAGGCTCTCTTGGCTGCCACTTTGCCTTTCTTGCTGCAAGCTCTTCATCAGAAACCTTGAGTTCAAGCTTTAAGCCTGGAATATCAATGCTTATGATATCGCCTTCCTCTACTAAAGCTATAGGGCCGCCTACTGCTGCTTCTGGTGAAACGTGTCCGATAGAAGCACCACGGCTTGCACCTGAGAAACGTCCATCTGTAATAAGTGCAACTGATGAACCAAGTCCCATACCAGCAATAGCTGATGTTGGGTTAAGCATTTCTCTCATACCAGGGCCACCCTTAGGGCCTTCGTATCTGATAACAACAACATCACCCGGTACAATCTTTCCACCCTTGATAGCTGCAATAGCATCCTCTTCACAGTCAAATACTCTTGCTGGACCTTCGTGTACAAGCATTTCATCAACTACTGCTGAACGCTTGACAACTGAACCATCTGGTGCAAGATTACCTGAAAGAACTGCAAGTCCGCCTGTCTTGCTATATGGATTATCAACTGGTCTTATAACCTCTTCATCCCTGTTATAAGCTGTTGCAATGCACTCACCGATAGTCTTTCCTGAAACTGTCATGCAGTCTGTATTAAGAAGTCCGATATCTGCAAGTTCCTTCATAACTGCATATACACCGCCTGCTTCATTGAGGTCTTCCATATATGTAGGACCTGCTGGTGCAAGGTGACAAAGGTTAGGTGTCTTTTCACTTATTGGATTAGCGAACTTGATATCAAAGTCAAAGCCAATCTCATGTGCAATAGCTGGAAGGTGAAGCATACTGTTTGTAGAGCATCCAAGTGCCATATCAACAGTAAGAGCATTCATAATAGAGTCCTTTGTAATAATATCTCTTGCTGTAATACCCTTATTAACCATATCCATAACTGCCATACCTGCGTGCTTTGCAAGCTTAATTCTCTCTGAATATACGGCTGGAATTGTTCCGTTTCCACGAAGTCCCATACCAAGAGCCTCTGTAAGACAGTTCATAGAGTTAGCTGTATACATACCTGAGCATGAACCACATGTAGGACATACCTTTTCCTCAAACTCAAGTACATCTTCTTCTGTCATAGTTCCGGCAGCATATGAACCAACTGCCTCGAACATAGATGAAAGACTTCTCTTCTTACCCTTTACATGACCTGCGAGCATAGGTCCGCCTGATACAAATACTGTAGGAAGGTTAAGTCTTGCTGCTGCCATAAGGAGTCCCGGAACATTCTTATCACAGTTAGGTACCATAACAAGTCCGTCAAACTGATGCGCAATAGCCATACACTCTGTAGAGTCAGCTATTAAATCTCTTGTCACCAAAGAGTACTTCATACCAACATGTCCCATAGCTATACCATCACATACTGCGATAGCTGGGAATACTACTGGAACACCACCGGCCTCAGCTACTCCTAACTTAACTGCATTAACAATCTTATCAATATTCATATGACCTGGTACTATTTCATTATATGAACTTACAATACCAATCATAGGTTTCTTCATTTCTTCTGCTGTGAAGCCAAGTGCATTAAAAAGGCTTCGCGCAGGTGCCTGCTGCATACCGCTTCTTGCGTTATCACTTACCATAATTATTCTCCTTGTAAATCTAATTCTTTAAGTTAAAATGTTCTCTCGGCGCGCATATTTACTTAGAACACACAACTTATTCCACTATTCGTTAAGCTTTCATACATTATACTGCTTCACTAACTATCCAGCTTTTATACATTATTCTGCCAGGGAACATTTATCATTATTTTCTATATTCTATAAATATTCATTCACACTGTATGTTATTTATACTCTCTTAGCTATAAGGTCGCCCATCTTGTCTGTTCCAACCTTTATACAGCCTTCTGAATATATATCTGTTGTTCTGTAACCTTCCTTAAGGACTGCTGCAACTGCTGCCTCAACAGCATCTGCCTCCTTATCAAGGTCAAGTGAATATCTTAACATCATAGCTGCTGAAAGAATAGTTGCTATAGGGTTAGCTATATTCTTTCCTGCTATATCTGGTGCTGAACCGTGGCTTGGCTCATACAAGCCTAACTTAGTCTTACCAAGGCTTGCTGATGATAACATACCGATAGAACCTGTTATCATACTTGCTTCATCTGAAAGAATATCACCAAACATATTTTCTGTAAGAATAACATCAAACTGTCCCGGATTCATAACAAGCTGCATAGCACAGTTATCTACCAGCATGTCCTCTAATTCAACCTCTGGGTAATCCTTTGCAACTTCATGCACAATCTTTCTCCAGAGTCTTGAAGAGTCAAGTACATTGGCCTTATCAACACTTGTTACTTTCTTTCTTCTCTTCATAGCTATCTCAAAGCCTTTAATAGCTATTCTTCTAATCTCTTCTTCATTATATGTAAGAGTATCAACAGCAGTCATAAGACCGTCAACCTCTTCTGTGTGCCTCTTACCAAAGTAAAGACCACCTGTAAGCTCTCTCATAATAACCATATCGAAACCATCGCCGATAATTTCTTCCTTAAGAGGGCAGGCTGCCTTTAATTCATTATATAAATAAGCAGGACGAATGTTAGCGAATAACTCTAAGTCCTTACGAATTTTTAATAGTCCTGCCTCTGGTCTTAGGTTAGGTGCCACGTCATACCATCTTGAGTTACCCACGTTTCCACCTACAGCACCTAGAAGCACTGCATCTGAGGCCTTAGCGACGGCTACTGCCTCATCTGTAAGAGGTACTCCGCACTCATCAATAGAGCATCCTCCCATTAAAATCTTCGTATAATCGAACTTATGACCATACTTAGCTGCCACAGCATCTAATACCTTAACTGCCTCTGTGACTATCTCTGGCCCGATTCCATCTCCTGGAATTAATGTTATTCTACAATCCATGTTAATTCCTGCCTTTCTTTCTTGTACTACAGCCCCACTTAAGTATACTAAGCTAAGTTTAGGCTATTGGTTAATATTCTACTCCATAATAGTGTTTTTTTCAAGTAGTGCGGTAATTAATGTAGAAATTTTAAGAGTGGTTCTAAAATTCCCCACTCTTGACAAAAAAATAAAAATCTCCAGAAAATCATCTGACTTTCCGGAGATTATTACACTATCTATATTGTACTGATATTTCCTATTATAAAATAACGGCAAACTACAATATACACATCAATTATTCTTCTGATGCTGCTGGCTTCTCAACCTGAGCAATAGCCTTCTTCTGCATTGTGATACGGCAGTTCTTGTTGTTACCGAATTCTACGATTACATCATCCTCTGTTATATCAAGAATAACGCCATAGAAACCACTTGTTGTAAGAACATAATCACCGATAGCCATTGAATCCATAAGCTGCTGCTGTTCCTTCTGCTGCTTCTTCTGTGGCTTAATTGCAAAGAAGTACATTAAAGCACAAAGTGCTATTACATACACAATAATAATACCAAGCTGTCCCATTACTAATTCCTCCTAAATACTTGCCCTATACAGGCTCAATATTGTTATAATAACGTAATTTTTTCTGTATGTCTATCTTTTAATGATAAATTTATAGCATTTTTATGATTACAATCAATTCTGTTATTATTTTCATTTTATGATGTACACGTATTGCTACACATCAACGCAACACTCTGATATCTGAACATTAGTCCTATTTTTTATCGTAAGTCTTTAAAAGATATAATCTCTCATCCTTAAAGCTCTTATAGTTTCCTGCATCAATAGCACCCCTGATATCCTCCATAAGATGATTATAGAAGTAAAGATTATGGAGTACGCAGAGTCTCATTCCAAGCATTTCCTTAGCCTTAAGCAAATGTCTTATGTAGGCTCTTGAATAATTCTTACAAGCAGGACACTGACAACCTTCTTCGATAGGTGCTGTATCCTTTTCATACTTTGCATTGAAAAGATTAATCTTTCCGAACTTTGTATACACATGTCCGTGACGTCCATTTCTTGATGGATATACGCAATCGAAGAAGTCGATACCCCTGTCAACTGACTCTAATATATTGGCTGGTGTACCAACACCCATAAGATATGTTGGCTTATTCTGTGGAAGATATGGAACAACCTCATCAAGCACGTGATACATTTCCTCGTGTGACTCACCTACTGCAAGACCACCAACTGCATATCCGTCAAGGTCAAGCTCTGATATGCGCTTTGCGTGGTCAATTCTTATATCATCATATATTGCACCCTGATTGATACCAAAAAGCATCTGGCTCTTATTAATAGTATCTTCAAGCGAGTTAAGTCGGTTCATTTCTTTCTTACAGCGTTCAAGCCATCTTGTAGTTCTCTCAACGGAGTTGATGATGTACTTTCTGTCAGCCTTTGCAGGTGCACACTCATCAAATGCCATCGCTATAGTTGAACCAAGATTAGACTGTATCTGCATACTTTCCTCTGGTCCCATAAATATCTTATGTCCATCTATATGTGACTGGAATGTAACTCCTTCTTCCTTAATCTTACGGAGTCCTGCAAGCGAAAACACCTGAAATCCGCCTGAATCTGTAAGTATTGGCTTATTCCAGTTCATAAACTTATGAAGTCCGCCCAGCTCCTTTATAAGCTTATCACCTGGTCTTACATGAAGGTGATATGTGTTTGATAATTCTATCTGTGTTCCAATCTCCTGCAAATCTGTTGTAGCAACTGCGCCCTTTATAGCCGCAACTGTTCCTACATTCATAAATACAGGTGTTTGGACAGTTCCATGAACTGTTGTGAATTCTGCTCTTTTAGCTCTTCCATCTGTTTTTAATATTTTGTACATATTAATCCTCATTTCTGCGCACGTTTTTTCGCGCATAACGAGTTTGTGTCAAGTGTGCGCAGACACAACCTCGCGTGTGAAAAATCTATTTTTCACACTGCTTCTCTATTATCATTTTTTATAAAAATCAACTATCCTGTCAATTCTTGATGTCATATTTCTAAGTATCATATCGACAAGTGTCAACGCAGTCATAGCTTCAACTACAACTACAGCTCTTGGCACTATCATAGGGTCGTGTCTGCCTTTTATTGATATCTCAATATCTTCACCTGACTTGTTAACCGTCTGCTGGATAGCTGCTATTGATGGCGTTGGCTTAACTGCTGCCCTGAATATTATATCAGAACCATCACTCATACCACCAAGCACTCCGCCACTATGGTTAGTTTTCTTTATTATCCTGCCATCTTTCATAGTAAAGCTGTCATTATTAGTACTTCCTGTACTGTCAGCCGCAGCAAAACCGTCACCTATCTCAAAGCCTTTGACAGCTCCTATTGACATAATCGCCTTTGCAAGATTAGCATCCAGCTTATCAAATACAGGGTCGCCAATACCCGGCATCATACCCGTTACAACACATTCTATTATTCCACCGACAGAATCCTTCTCCTGTATCTTTTCACCAGCATACTTTTCTACCCTTGCTGCCGCTTCACTATCAGGCATATTAAATGCATTATTATCACGTTCTTTTATATCGAACTTATCATAATCAATGCTTATACCGCCTATTCTTGATGCATACGCACTCACGCTGATATTAAGTGCTTCAAGAACCTTCATAGCAACAGCACCTGCTGCCACTCTTCCTATCGTTTCACGTCCTGAGCTTCTTCCGCCGCCTCTGTAGTCCCTGAAACCATATTTCTCATCAAATGTGTAATCCGCATGTCCGGGTCTGTAGTAGTTAGCAATCTCTGAATAATCAGATGAACGCTGTGTTTTATTGTATACCACCATAGATATAGGTGTTCCTGTCGTTTTGCCTTCAAATACACCTGACAGTATACTCACCTTATCATCTTCCTTCCTTGGTGTAGTAAACTTAGACTGTCCCGGCTTTCTCCTGTCAAGAAACTTCTGAATATCCTCTTCACATAAAGGAATACCCGCTGGACATCCATCCACAACCACACCCAGTCCTTCTCCATGGGATTCACCCCAGGTCGCTATCTTAAATATATTTCCAAATGTTGAACCTGCTGCCACCTTATCTTTCTCCTATCCTGTATCAATATTTATTCTATCTGCCACATTATTGAATATCGAACCTGCCAACAGTACCACAGCCAGCCAGTTAAATCCTAAACGCACAAAAAATCTGATATCATAAAATAACACACTCTATAGATAATATCAGATTTCTGTTAAATATTCAAAACATTCTTTTATCTTTTGACAAGCTTTTTCATCCAACAAGTCATTTTCACAGCACAGGCTTTATTACCCTTTTGGAAATACAAACTTTTTTCAATTCTTTGAATTTACAATATTTTGCAGCATAATTTTTATGTAGCAATATTCTTTTTATACTTTTTATAAATTCACTATTGACTTTCTATTGTTTTTGCCGTATATTAACAGTATACTTAATTAAGTCTTAAATACATATATTTATTGCTATAGAATTTATTTTTGATGTTGCATAACGTGCAGCTAAGACTTTTCCAAAAAGTTTATATTTGCCTATTAGATTTATTTTGATGTTGTATAACCAGCTATTGCTTAATTATGATTATGTGATTATACAAGTAATATGTCCGCTCACAATATCTGCATCATAGACTTATAGATATTTTCACCCTTATTTAGCATATATTTATGTATTTCTAACATTTCGCGCTGAATTCAGTATCAGACCAATACCCATATATACAATCAGGCAGCTACTATAATTGGTTATATCAGGTGTTAATATTTTATAACATATTTTGTATTATGATGTGAGTGTTAAAAATAAGTTTTGCCACTCACTGCTGTATCAGGACTGCTGCATTACTTTACCTGTACATAAGAGATATCGTTTTAATACACCTGTTATAATCAGCAGTAAATGTGTTTAAGAATATTTTTAAAAATGATATACTCTCAACGCACTTGTTATATGCCAAACCAGATGTTACAATATATGATATATACATATTATCTATTGTTTTTATAGCAGACCTGCCTGTTGTCAGATTTACTTAATACAAAAGGAGATTTTGCTTATGAAACATAATGACAATGATAATAATTATTACAACAAAAGCGCTGATAATAATAAAACAATTAAAAAAGATAGTAGCTCCTCTACTACAACCAAGCGATACAGTGATAACGTGTTCTGCCTGTTATATTCTGATAAAAACAACTTATTAGATTTGTATAATGCGCTGAATAATTCATCTCATACTGATATTGACAATCTTACAATAACTACGCTGAAAGGCGGCGTATATATGAAGTATAAGAATGATGCTTCATTTGTATTCAGTTATGAGTTATATATGTTTGAGCAGCAGTCATCTATCAACTTCAATATGCCATTAAGATTTTTCCATTATGGCTCTGAGGTATATAGGGATATGTTTCCCAATAGTATGCTGCACAGAAGAAGTATGATTAAAATTCCTACTCCGCATTTTATTACCTTCTATAACGGCAGGGAAAAGATGAAGGAACGTGTTAAAATTCTCAGGCTGTCGGATATGTTTGAACATCCTACAGACAATCCGGAGCTTGAATTAATCGTTACCGTAATCAATCTTAATCCAGATGAAGAAGCTGACTCTGCTGCTGGCAATGACACTAACAATAAAGGCAGCTCTCACAACAATAATCATAAAAATGTCAGCAATGTAAATGGATTATTCACGGATGACATTCTGAACCGCTGCCAGTCGCTTAGGGATTATATGACATTTGTCAATAAAGTACGTCATAAGATGGATACACTTGGCTTGAATGTGCGAACATCAGTTATCGAATCCGTTGATGAATGTATTAAAGAGGATATACTGTCGGACTTCTTTATAAAGCATAGGGATGAGGTGATTGACGTGAGTATATTTGAATATGACGAAGAAGGTGTTATGGATGTGTTGCGTGAGGAAGCTCGTGAAGAAGCTCGTAAGCAGGCACTTACTGAAGGCCTTGAAAAAGGGCGCACCGCCGGACTAAAGGAAGGTAGTGACAACGCAACCCTTAAAGCAATCCGCAATATTATGAACAAGCTCAGTAAGTCTGCTGATGAGGCGATGGATATTCTTGATATTGATACCGATAAGAGAACGCAATATAAAGAACAGATAAATAAAATCTGCAATTAATTAAGCAGGCACAAAAGGAAAAAGAAATTTAGTACAACTAAAAAATGGATACTAAACCTTACCCACACTCTTGACAAAGAGCCAAAAAATTTATTTTATATAGCCAAAGAAGTCCAGAAAAAGCTCAAACGAGTGTGTGAAACTTTTTCTGTAAATTAAATAAAACCTATATTGGTCTTCTATGA